>Ga0257125_1000204_pt1 | contig 87740 bp, 91 predicted proteins | sample SI106_200metaG_FD_190183 | JGI IMG/M metagenome (GOLD analysis project Ga0257125, IMG submission 190183) | Marine microbial communities from Saanich Inlet, British Columbia, Canada - SI106_200 | ecosystem: Environmental > Aquatic > Marine > Inlet | place: Canada: British Columbia | collected... | reverse complement strand
TTAAATAACTTACATCTCAAACATCGTCTCTTAAAACCCTGCTTGTTTTGTGGATGGAATTATAATAGGTTTCTCTTTAAATGTCAAGAGTTTTTTGGGAAATGTTGGAAAAATTTGGAATGTTTTTTAAATGATATAACTATATGTTATTACATAATAAGGACAAGTCCTACAGAATAGGACTTATTTAATTTAGATTAAAATTTGACTACTTTTTTGAATATTTATAAAATAAACCTAAAGATATAATCATTAAAGATACTCCAGCAATTAAATACACGGCATTATGCATTTGAGTATAATCTTGAAGTGCAATTTTAAAAACAACCATTAAAGCTTCAATTGACAATGCAATAATAATAGATATAAGAAATTTAGTTAATATTTTATTATCATCATGCTCAGCTGAAGAATTATTTTTATATATAACTTCATGTTCAAGTAAATTTTTAGCTAAATCAAAAATAGCTAAACCTAATGTTAATGCAATTATGGATTTAAAAATTGTTTCTAGTAATTTACTTTCACCAAATAATATAAAACTTCCAAAACTAAATACTGAATACCCTACTAATACAAGAGCAAATAAAGCTAAACCATAACCAATAGCCCCGTATATATATTTTGTTATTTTATCAAAAAATATATTTTTACCCATATAATCTAACTCAGAAAGTAATCTCATTAAATTAAAATCCATTACCATTAAATGGTTATGTATCTTTTTTACAACAGTAATAGTTGAATGACCTGTGTGTGCACATATATATGGAGAACTAATATAATATCCATTACTATTATATGTAACCTTATCAAATAAAACGGATCTATCTTCTCCTAAGTGCATTGCATCTTTACTATTTTTTGTATATCGAGGTGTGATTTGTGAATGATTCATATCTACCACAAATAAAGCTTCTAAAGATTTAAATAAATGAAAAAATTTTTCTAATGTTTTATCACTAAAATGATCTATATGATTATTGTTTATATTATCATATAAATAATTTTCTATTGATTTTTTATGTGTTCTAAATATTTGAATTGCTTGTTTCATAATTCTACCACCTTGTATAAATATCTTACATTTATACTATGATAGAAATATAGAAAGTTAGCTTAATGAGAGTTTATTTTATTTATAATTTTAATTAAAAAATTTGCTGAATTTTTTGCTGAGCTATCTAGGAATTCATCAAAATTAAATCCTGCATCCATATCAGCAGTATCACTTATTGCTCTTAATATTAAACATGGAACATTCAATGCATCACATACAACAGCAACACTGGCACCTTCCATCTCTAAAGCATCAGCTTTAAATGTATTTTCAATAAAAGATTTTCTTGTCTCATTAGCTACAAATTGATCACCAGTAGCAATAGTTCCTTCAATAATTTTTATATTATTTTCATTAGCTACATCAAGTGCAATATTTTTTAATTTTTCATCTGTCTTAACAAAAACATCACCACCTGGAACAAAACCATTTGGATGTCCAAAAGCAGTAATATCTAAATCATGCTGACATAATTTATTAGCAACAATTAAGTCACCAATTTTAAGTTCCGGATTAATTCCACCAGCAACCCCACTAAATAATAATGTATCACAAGCAAATTTTTCAATCATAGTTGCTGCAGTTAAAGTTGAAAAGACTTTTCCTATTTTACTATAAGCAACTACAATATCTAAATCATTATATTTAACTTCATAATATCTATTATTTGCAAATTCTGTAACTTTAATATCTGTAAAGTAAGATAAAAGAGGTTGAATCTCCTCTTCCATTGCTCCCATTATTGCTAATTTAGTCATTTAATTGCTCTAATGTAGATTCAAGTGTTTTAAAATCTGATACATTTAATGTAGGGATAGATTTTACTATTTTTCTATTAATACCTTTTAAAACTGATCCATTTCCAAACTCAATAAACATATCAACATTTTCAGAATTTGCTAATATAGAATGTTTATATTTAACTGGTGAAACTAATTGTTTACCTAACAAATCAACGGCTTCATCTTTTGTACTATATGCATTAGCTGTTACATTTGATATTACTGATACATTAAAATCATTTGTAATATATTCTTCTAATGATGGATTTAATTTTTCAACTGCACTATTTAATAATTCACAATGACTAGCAACACTCATATCAAGAACAATTGCTCTTTTTGCACCTGCTTCTTTATATGTATCTACAAGAGATTCTAAATCAGCTTTTTTACCAGCAACTACAATTTGACCATCCATATTATAGTTTGCAGCCCAAATTAATTTACCATCTTCTCTTTGAGTAGCTGTCATTAATTCTACAGTTGCATCATCAAGTCCTACAAGTGCCATCATACCAGCACCTGCTCCAGAACATGCTTCTGTCATATATAAACCTCTTTTATATACAAGCTCTACTGCATCAAGATAGTTAATCGAACCACTAGCAACTAATGCAGAAAATTCACCAAGTGAATGACCTAAAACAAATTCAGGCTTAATATCACATTTAGATTTAAAAATTTCTAATGCAATACAGCTTACTAGCAAAATAGCAGGTTGAGTAAATTGTGTTTGACTTAACTTATCATTTTCTTCAAATAGTAAGTTTTCAAAATCAATTCCTAATCTTTCACTAGCTTTAGAAACCATATCTTTTGCAATATCACTATTTTCAAAAAAATCTTTACCCATACCAACTGTTTGACTTCCCTGACCTGGGAATATAAATGCTATTTTACTCATATTTATCCTTTAAATTTAATGTATTATATACTAAAAAACTCCTATTTAAAATAAATAGGAGTTTTTTAATCTAGTTAGTTTTAATTAACTACAGTGTCCACCACCACAGCAACCTGACTCTTCTTTTGGTGCAGGTTCTGGAGTATCATCACAGTGTCCACCACCACAACAACCACCATCTTGTTGATGACCACCAACCATACCTGCAGATATTTCGTCAGCAGTAGCTTCTCTTAAAGATAAAACAGCAACAGTAAACATTAATGTTTTACCAGCCATAGGATGATTGTAATCAATAGTTACATCATTTTCACTAAGTGATTTAACAGTAACTTGTACAGTTTCTCCATTTTCTCCAGTACCATATAGTGCCATTCCTTCTTCTAATTCAATACCAGCAAATTGCTCAATTGGTAATGTTTGAATTGCATCTTGATTAACTTCACCGTAACCATCTGCTGGTTGTACAACTACATCAATTTTAGAACCATTTTCTAGACCTTCTAGTTTTGCTTCAAGACCAGGAATAATATGTCCTTTTCCTGCAATATATTCTAATGGAGCTCCTCCAACATTTGTATCTAATTGTTCTTTTGTATTTGCATCTTGTAAAGTATATTCAATACCTACTACCATATCATTTTTAATTGTCATTTTTATTTTCCTTTATTATTTTAAAATATTTTTTTGTGCTATTTTTGCCTGTTTTGTTTCAGGATATACATCTATAAGTGAACTATAAAAAGATGCTGCATTATCAATATCACCAATTTTTTCAAATGATATTGCACTATTTAATAATAAGTTTGGCATCCACCATCCTTTATCATAAAGCATACCGCTTGTTTTAAAATAAGATATTGCTTTTTTATATTCTTCTCTAACAAACCACATTTGCCCAAGCATATAATTAGATTCTGCTGGTTTATAATTTAACCGTACAAGCTCTTCATATATAGGGATAGCTTTTGTAAAATACTGTTTATCATATAATTTTTTTGCTTCTGTCATCATTTGTTTTTTAGATTTAGAAACTTTACTTGATGTTTTCGATTTTTTATCTAAAAGAGAAATTAACTTATCAAATTCTTTTTTTGTCACAAATTGAGACATATTAGATTTTAGCTCTTTTTGAGAAATATATGTTGAGTTAATATTATTAGTTAATTTGGTTAAGTTATCATGCGATTTTTTTAAGATTAAAAAATCTTGTTTTAAACTTTCTTGATTTTGAATTATGATAGATTGATCTTCAACTAACTTCTCAATTACTAATTTAATATTATCGTTTGATGTAGTGATTTTTTCTATATCTAAATTATATTGTTTAATTAATTTATTTAAATGGATAACTGTATCATGAAGTTTTTTGCTATCACCGTCAATGATTGACTCTAGACCATCGATTCTTTCACTAACCATCTCAATAGAATTTTTCACACCTTTTACATTTGTGTCAAAACTTTCTAATTTATTTTTATTTTTAAGTATGTGTTTTTCAGCAGATGTTAAACCATATGGTGTAGGCGAAGAAATATCACCTGCACCAAATGCAGAAACTTCTCTTGCCTCAAGACAAGAGAATAAAAGGAAAATAGTTATTAATAATTTATTTAACATAAACTACTACGGAAGTATTTTATTTTCAACTCTTCTGTTTAACTTCCAGCAATCTTTAGTTTTTGTTGTACAAAGAGGATTACTCTCACCAAAACTAACTAATACTATTCTATCAGAATTTATACCTTCAGTAATTAAAGCATCTTTCACACTTTTTGCTCTTTTTAAACCAAGTGCAAAGTTATATTCATCAGTACCCCATTCATCACAGTTACCTTCTAATTTAACTTTTGCATTCGCTTTTAATTTAGAAAAAACTGAAGCATTATTCTTAACTCTATCTAACATTTCAGTAGTTAAATTAAATTTATCAAATCCAAAAAATATTTGTTTTACCGTAGCTTTTGTACCATCGGCTAAAGTTACTTCTTCATTATAGTAATCAAAATCTGTAGATTTTAAATTATTTGTAGATGAAGAATCAATACCAGTTGCTACTGCTTCATATTCTGTACCAGCAATAACTTTCTCAGTTACTAGTTCAGTACCTTTATCTTGTTGTCCTTCAAAGCCAACATTTTTTTGACTACAACCAGTAAATAATAATGCTGCTGCTAAAAATGAAAACAATCCAAGTTTTTTAATCATAATATATCCTTATTATTGTAAATTACAAGATTTTATCTAATTTGTGTTTAATTACCAATCAATAGATTGTAATTTACCACTTTTTAATGGAAATTTAAAACTCTTATTATAATTTAATCTAGTAAGATTTAAATAACTTTTGCCTTTATATCTTTTAATAAAAAGGATAGTTTCTCCATCTGAGGAAAATTTTGGAAATTGATTTAATCCAGTAGTAGTCAATCTTCTAATAAAATCACTAGTTGTGGATATTAAATATAAATTAAAACTATTTCTACTAAACTCATTATTTGTTTCTCTACTACTATATACAATATAATTTTTATAAGTACTACAGGCACTATTATTTCTACCGTGATAAACTAATCTTTCTATACCTTTTGAACCAATTTTTTTTGCAAATATATTTGGATATTTTAATCTGTCCGAAACAAAGACAACTTTTGTATCATTTTCAACAAAACTACCTCCAACATCAATACCTTTATACTTTGTAATTCGTGTTTTAATATTTTCTCTAATATCATAGAGATAAATATCAGGTTGGGAATTAGGTGCCATTGTTAAAAGTAATTTATTTCCGTCCTTACTTACATCAGAACATACAATCATACCTTCACTTTTTATAATAGTTTTCTTTTCCCCAGTATAAATATTTTGCTTAACTAAAGAAGGCATACCACCATGATAAGATGTATAATAAAAACTATTTTGTTCTACATTAGCCCATTTTGGGAAAACATTTAGACCACCTTTTATAATCACCTTTTGATATGTTAATGTATAGTCAGCAATAATTATTTCACTTTTCTTTGCACCTGTATATTTAGAAAATAATATAAATTTATCCATCCAATCAATAGACGGTGCACTAAATTTTTTATTAATTGAAATTGCAACTTTATGCGCTAAAAATGGATATCTTACTTTATTTGTTGTATTAAATACTTTATCTAAAATTAGTTTTTTTGAGTTAATATCATATAATTTTAAATGTAATAAAATTCCTGATACACCATTCTTTTTTATTAAGATATTTGAAAATAAATCAACATCATTTTTCTTCAATGTTACATAATTAGGTTGACTGTTAAAACTATTTTCATATTTTAAATCTAATGGTACAAAGTGTCCACTAACCAATAAATCTTGATTTAATATTTTTTTAATTTTGTTAGAAATACTTTTTTCATGAGAAGATGTTACATTAATTTGAACATTTGGTAAATTTTTACTTTCTTTAATAATTTCCATTGTTGCATCTATTGCAAGTAAGTTATTTAAATATATAAGTGATAATATTAACAATATTTTCATCCTAACTCCTATTTATTTTTTTGTTTTAAATATAATTTCAATATCAACACTACTTCTATTAGAAGGGGAAGGGAAGGTTTCATTAATTTGGGAATCTAAAAAAACCATAAGTTGTTGATTATATGTTTCACTATTTGAATACTGAACAAAAGTATAACTAAAGATTCCATCATTTGTAATTGTAATTAGTACCTTTGCAGAAAGATCTTCTTCTATTTGTCTTGGAATAAATCTAGATGATAATATTTGATATATTTTAGAATAATATGGATCGTTTTCCTTAATAGATTTTAAGGATATTTTTTTATTAGATATATCTTTTATTTTATTTAAACTATTTGATACCTTAACATTTTCAGTCTTTTTTTCTTTCTCAAATTTTGATTTATATCTACTATTTGTCATACTAGATTTAATATTTAATACATTTTGCTTTACAACTTTTGCAGATTTTATTTTAACTTTTCCAAAAAGTGATTTCATATTTGCAGTTCGTTTTGAAGATCTAGAAGTTGATTTTTTAACAATTTTCTTAGCTTTTTTTGTTGATGTCTTTTTTATAGTAGGTTGAACTGTATCTTTAATGTCTTTTTTTACAGGTAATGATACAAGATCTAATTCAATAGTTGTTTCTTTTGTTGCAGCATCATATGATTTTACATTTTGAGATGAAATATAATATAAGATAAATAATATAATAGCTATATACAGTATTAGTGCAATACTAATTGATACTATATAAAGTTTTTTATTATCCATCTGTAATTAATGCAACTTTTAAGAAGCCTGTCTCTTTTATTGTTTTAAGAATAAATATTACATTATCATACTTTAAATTCTTATCTGCCCTTATATGAACAGGAATATCTCTACTTTTATCTTTGGAAAACAAAACAAAACTATCAGCAAAATTAATTAATTTTATTTCACTCTTATTTACAAGTATTTTACCATCTTTAGTCAATAAAATATCTATCTTTTTACTTTGACTTACTTTAGAGGAATGACTACCTTTAGGAAGATTTATTTTTTCTTCATATTCTATTACAGGTGCAGTAACCATTAATATAGCTAATAATACTAGCATAACATCAACTAATGGAGTAATATTTAGTTCTGGTTTATTATTGTAATCATACATGATTACATCCTTATGCTTTCAGAATTAATATTTCTGATTGAGCCTTTATATATGTATTTAATTCATATACTTTTCGCGTAATTATTTGATGAAATGTGTATGCAAATATTGCTACAAAAATACCAGCTGCTGTTGCAACTAATGCTTCACTAATAGCTGGAGCAATTACACTAAAACTCACTTTTGATTGCGATGAAAATTTTGCAAATGATTCTAAGATACCAACTACAGTTCCAAATAATCCAATAAAAGGAGCTGTTGAAGAAACTATTGAAAGCCAGGATATACCGTTACTTGCTTCTCTAATTAGAGAAATTTCACAGGCACTCAATAGTTCTTTCGAAACGGGAGATGAACCAACACATTTATTTAATTTAGATAAAACTCGTTGAGAATTACCACCTGAAGCTAACACTTCTAATGATTTTTTTTCATCTTCAATTAGTTGTTGTAATGTTTTGAATTTATAAATGAAAATTGCAAAAGTTAAAATAAAGTAAAATGAAAGACCAACTAATACTAAAATAGCAATTAATCCACTATTCCCTAGGTAATCAAGTGTTGAATCTATCATTTTATTTCCTCTATTTAATTATGCAAATGAACTAATTTTTGCGTTTACCGCAGCCATTGATACATTTGAATCTTGAACTGAATTTACAAGCTCTTTTGCAGTTTCTATATTAGCAGCAGTAGTCGATGAATCACTTGGATTTAATGAAACTGCTCCATCAACTAAAACATCTACAGCAGATTCAGAAACATTTACATATCCCCAGTTAATTGCTATAGCTTCAGTTGAAGAATCTGTTTTTTCTATAACTATTACACCTACAGTTAAAGATGAAACTAAAGAAGCATGACCTTCTAAAACCCCAAACTCTCCTTCTTTACCAGGAAGAGTTAGAGATTTAACATCATCGTTAAAAATTTCACCAGTAGGAGTAACAATTGATAATTTAATCGTACTCATATTTTTGCCTTCTATTTTTTCATACCTTCGTATTTTGCGATTGCTTCATTCATATCACCAACCATGTAGAATGCATTTTCTGGCATATGATCGTAATCACCAGCAATAATACCTTTAAACCCTGCAATAGTGTCTTTAAGCTCTACATATTTACCTGGAGCTCCAGTGAATATTTCTGCAACATGGAATGGTTGAGATAAGAATTTTTCAATTTTTCTTGCTCTATCAACAGTAACTTTATCAGACTCTGATAATTCATCCATACCAAGAATTGCAATAATATCTTGAAGATCTTTATATTTTTGAAGAATTGACTGTACTCCTCTAGCAACACCGTAGTGCTCTTCACCAAGTACATCTTCACTTAATATTCTAGAAGTCGAATCTAGAGGATCAATAGCTGGATAAATACCTTTTTCAGCAATTTTTCTATTAAGAACTGTAGATGCATCTAAGTGAGCAAATACTGAAGCTGGAGCTGGATCTGTTAAGTCATCCGCTGGTACATATACCGCTTGAACAGAAGTAATTGAACCTTTATTTGTTGTTGTAATTCTCTCTTGAAGTTTACCCATTTCACTTGATAATGTTGGTTGGTAACCAACAGCTGATGGAATTCTTCCTAAAAGTGCTGACATTTCAGAACCTGATTGTGCAAATCTAAAGATATTATCGATAAACATAAGTACATCTCTACCTTCTTTATCTCTAAAGTACTCAGCCATAGTAAGACCAGTTAAGGCAATTCTATTTCTTGCACCTGGAGGCTCAGACATTTGACCGTAACATAATGCAACTTTATCAAGTACATTTGATTCTTTCATCTCGTAGTAAAGGTCATTTCCTTCTCTTGTTCTTTCACCAACACCAGCAAATACAGAATAACCACTATGCTTTAGAGCAACATTATTAATAAGCTCCATAATGTTAACTGTTTTACCAACACCAGCACCACCAAATAGTCCAATCTTACCACCTTTTGCATATGGTGCAAGTAAGTCAACTACTTTAATACCAGTTTCAAACATTTCTGTTGAAGTTGATTGTTCTTCAAATGTTGGAGCATCTCTATGAATAGACCATCTCTCTACATCTGCAGGAATTGGTGCACCGTCATCAACTGGATCACCAATAACATTGAAAATTCTACCTAGAACTTCATCACCTACTGGAACTTTAATTGGTTCTCCTGTAGAGATACATTTTGAACCTCTAACTAAACCTTCTGTCATATCCATAGAAATAGTTCTAACTCTACTGTCACCAAGGTGAGCAGCAACTTCTAATACTAATCTTTCTTTTGTACCTGGTACTTCGATTGCTTCATTAATTGCAGGCAGGTATCCGTCGAACTCAACGTCTACTACTGGACCCATAATCTGAATAATTTTACCTTCCATATTCATAATCCTTTTTATTTTTGAGCTTCTACACCAGAAATAATTTCAATTAATTCTGTTGTAATTGCAGCTTGTCTTGCTTTATTATATTCTACTGTTAAATCTTTTACTCTATCATTTGCATTACTTGTTGCATTATCCATAGCCTGCATTCGAGCACTATGTTCAGCAGCTAATGAATCGATTAAAGAGTAATACATTGTAAAGTCAACATATTTTGAAGTTAATTCTTCTAACACTTCTTCATTATCATCTGGTTCAATATCAAGCATAGAACCCGTTTCATCAATAGAAACAGAATCTAAGCTAATTGGTAATAACTCTTGAGTTTTTAACTCTTGAGATAACATATTTAAAAAACCATTATGAATTACAATAACTTTATCTGTTACTTCATTATTAAAATCTTCAAATGCAGATTTAATAAACTTAACAGCTTTATCATAAGTAGGTGCACCTGATAAACCAAGCTCTTTTTGTAAAATCTCTACTCCTTGGAACGTAAAGTAATCAATACCTTTTCTTCCAGCAGCTCTTAATCTTACTTCTACACCTTCATTTGAATATTGTTCAATTAAAGTTCTAACTTCCTTAATAGTAGTCATATTAAAACCACCACAAAGACCTTTATCAGAAGTTACAAATACAATATCTACAACTTTCGGAGATTTATTTTCTGTAAATGCTCTACTTTGATTATCATCATTTTGAACTAATGCAACTCTTGCCGCAATTTCAGATAAAACTCCACTGATCTTAGTAGCATAGCTTTTTGATTGCTCAGACAATTGCTGAGCCTTTCTAAGCTTTGCTGAAGACACAAGCTTCATAGCTTTTGTAGTCTTCGCAGTATTTTTAACACTATTAATTTGTCTTGCTATATCTTTTAAATTAGCCATGACTTATCCCTTATTTTGCACTAAAAATAGTTTTAAACTCATTAATAGCATTTTCTAAATCAGCTTTAATATCGTCATCAATTTTAGTTTTTGCAGCAATTGCATCTAAAACATTTGAATGTTTTTGTTCCATAAACGTATGGAACTCATCTTCAAATTTAACAATATCAGAAGGATCAATATCATCAATAAATCCATTTACACCAGCATATAATATTGCTACTTGCTTTTGAATTACTAATGGCTTATTAACACCTTGTTTAAGAAGCTCAACCATTCTCTGACCTCTTTCAAGTTGTGCTCTTGTAGCAGCATCTAGATCAGAAGCAAATTGTGCAAACGCTTCAAGCTCTCTAAATTGTGCAAGGTCTAGTTTTAATGTACCTGCAACTTGTTTAGTAGCTTTAATTTGTGCAGCACCACCAACTCTAGATACAGAAAGTCCAACATTAATTGCTGGTCTAATACCTGAGTTAAATAGATCTGTTTCTAGGAAAATTTGTCCATCTGTAATAGAAATTACGTTTGTTGGAATATATGCAGCAACATCACCAGCTTGTGTTTCAATAATTGGTAGTGCAGTCATAGAACCAGCACCTAATTCATCATTAACTTTTGCAGCTCTTTCTAATAATCTTGAGTGTAGGTAGAATACATCACCTGGATATGCTTCTCGACCCGGTGGTCTTCTTAATAGTAATGACATTTCTCTATATGCAACTGCATGCTTAGATAAATCATCATATACAATTAAACAATGTTGACCGTTATCTCTGTAATACTCACCTAAAGTAACACCAGCATATGGTGCTAGGAATTGAAGTGCAGAAGATGCAGAAGCACCAGCAGTAACAATAGTAGTATACTCCATTGCTCCAGCAGCTTCTAATGCACCAACAATGTTAGCTACAGATGAATCTTTTTGACCAATTGCAACATAAATACATTTAACATCTTGACCTTTTTGATTAATAATAGCATCAATTGCAACTGTAGTTTTACCAGTTTGTCTATCACCAATAATTAGCTCTCTTTGCCCTCTACCAATTGGTACAAGTGCATCAATTGCTTTAATACCAGTTGTTAATGGCTCATGTACTGACTTTCTAGCCATAATTCCAGGAGCTTTTTCTTCAACTAATCTAGTTTCTGTCGCTTCAATTACACCTTTACCATCAACTGGCTCACCAAGTGCATTTACTACTCTACCAAGAGATGCTGGACCAACTGGAATATCAAGAAGTTTACCAAGTCTTTTACAAGATGTACCCTCTCTTAAACCTTCACTTGAACCTAAAATAACAATACCTACTGATGTTTCTTCTAAGTTTTGAGCAAGACCTTGTGCTCCATTTTCAAATTCTACAATTTCACCAGCCATAACATTGTTAAGACCATGAACTTTTGCAATACCATCTGCAAATGAGATAATTTTACCTGTCTCACTTACATCTACATTTAATTCAAAATTATCAATTCTTTCTTTTATGATTGAACTAATTTCATCTGCTTGAATTTTTGTACTCATTAATTTTCTCCTTTATTTTTTAATTAAGACTATTGTCTTACTAAACTGCTTTTAAAATGTGATCAATCATTTGTGATTTTAATCTTTCTTTTGAGAATGCAATCTCAACACCAAGTCCTTCAATATCAACTTTAATTCCATCATAATTACAAATATCTTGTGTTAATGTTAATGATGTATCAAACTTCTTAGAAAAACTATTTTCTATTTTAGTTATAACATCACTTGTTAATTCTTGATTTGTATAAACAACACCTGTATAGATATTACTTAATGCAGCTAATTCTTTTTTCATTTCATTAGCGATATCAGGAATTATATTTAATCTTTTATTTTCATCAAGTAAATTAATTAAATTTATAGAAGTTGTACTACAGTTATCAATAAATGATAAAATTAAACTAACTTTAGCACTTGATTTAATATCTGTAGATTCAATAATAGATAAAAATTTATCGTCATTATAAGCAGTTGCAATTTGTGATAATTCATTGCAAACATCATTTGCATTGTCTCTACTCATAAGTGCTTTAACATATCTTTTGGCTACTAAATTACTCATATTAGGCAACCTTATTTAATACAATAGAAGTTAAGTTATCTTGACTAATAGCAATATTTTCATCACTCATTAATTCATTAAGAATCTCTTCAACAACTTCTTTTTTAATTTTTTTAGTTTCTATATCACATCTATCATCAAAACCTTTTGATAATTGTGTAATCTCATTCTCAACATTAGCTTCAATTTGCTTTTTAATTGATTCTACATCATTTTTTGCGTCTTCAACTAATTGTGCAGCTAATTCTTTTGCATTATCAAGTTTATCTTGTGCATTAGCTCTTTTAGCTTCACTTTGAGCTTTTAAATCTTTTACTTTTTCAAGTTCAGATTGAATTCCAGCACTTCTCTCACTAAAGAAAGCTTTTGCTTTATCTGCTAACACATAATATACAATTGAAGCAAAAATAATAAAGTTTACCGTTCTTTCAATAATATCAGTGTTACCATCAGATGCAAATATAGCAACTGGAGATAATGATAATAATATAAATAATAATTTCTTCATTTCCTATGCCTTTATATTGAACTGATTTTAGCTTTTAAGCTATCTTTAAATAGAGGCATTGAAGCTGCAAGTGATTGCTTTAATGTATCTCTCTCAACCTTCATTGATTCAACAAAAGAATTATATTTTTCTTCTATTTCACCTTTGGCACCATTTAATTTAACTTGTGCAATCTCATTTGCACTAGCAGTAGCTTCTTCTCTAATAGAAGCAGCTTGAACTTTTGCTTTTGAAATAACATCATTCGCTTCGCTTATTAAACCATCTACATCTGCACTATTGTCTGATGCTGCATCAAGATCATTTTGTATATCTTGTGCTCTATCATCCATATGCTTCATAAGTGGTTTATAAAGACAACTATTTAATCTAGCTAATACTAATAAAAAGATAATAGCTGAACTAAGTAGTAAGACAGGACTTATGTCTAACATTGACTCCTCCGTAATTTACAGTTTAGTTTATATTTAAACTAGCTCAATGATAGCAAAATGTTCTATAAAGAAAGATTAAAAAGATTATTATTTAATGAAATATTTAGAAATTATTTCAATGTCTTCTTGAGAATTGAAATTTATTTTAATTGAATTATTTTGTAGTGACGATTTAATATTTTTTGATTTTAAATCTTGTATAATTTTATCTAATAATTCAATATTTAGTTTTGTTTTTGATACAGTTTTTACTGATTTATTAGATTCTTTAACATTTTTAATTAGGTTTTCAGTATCCCTTACACTTAATTTTTGTCCAACAATCGTATCAATAATCTTTTTTTGACTATTTTCATCTAAGCCTAGCATTGTTTTTGCATGTCCTAAGGTAATAGTGTTTGAACTTAGTTTATCTTGAACATAGTTACTTAAGTTTAATAATCGGAGCGTATTTGTAATTGAACTACGGCTTTTTGATACTTTTTTTGATAATTCATCATGTGTTATATTATATTCATTAATAAGTTTTGCATATGATTTAGCTAACTCTACTATATTTAAATCTGACCTTTGAATATTTTCAATTAAAGCAAGTTCAGCTAGTTTATTATCATCTACATTTATTACTATTGCCTTAATAGTATCCATATTTGCCATTTTAGTGGCTCTTAATCTTCGTTCACCTGCAATTAATATATACTGATCTCCATCACGTGTAACATTAATAGGTTGAAGTAAGCCATGCTCTTTAATAGACTCACTTAATTCTTCTATTTTAGACTCATCAAAAACTGTTCTTGGTTGACTTGGATTTGGTATAATAATATCTACATTAATCTCTTCAATACTATCGGAAGTAATATTATTTTCATTATCATATGCAATATCAATTTCACCTAATAATTCACCTAATCCTCTTCCTAATGCTGATTTCATAAACTATCCTATTATTACTTTTGCTAAATTTGTATATGCCTTAGATCCAGAAGCATTTTTATCGTATAACATAATTGGCTTACCAAAACTTGGAGATTCAGCAAGCTTAACGTTCCTTGGAATAACTATATATGATTTTTCATTAACTTTAAATAGCTTATCATTAAAGTGTCTTGATAAATCTGCTAATACTTGCTTTGATAAATTATTTTGTACACCATACATAGTTGGTAAGAATCCCTTAATAGCAAGTTGTCTATTTGTAGTTTGTCTTACTAACTTAATTGTGTTTAATAACTGAGCTAATCCTTCTAGAGCAAAAAATTCACACTGTATTGGTATTAATACAGATGTTGCTGTACTAAGAGTATTTATTGTCACAGGACCTAAAGCAGGAGGTGAATCAATAATTATATAATCATATTCAGACTTTACAGTATCTATTTTTCGTTTTAATATTAATTCTCTGTCTTTACTACTATTATAAAATTCTTTTTCAAATCCTACAAAGCCAATATTTGATGGTACAAGTTTTAATGTTTTAATTTCTGTATCTAAGATAATATCTTTAAGCTCTTTCGTACCTAGCATAACATGATAAATATTAAATTCATACTGATCTCTAGAAAATCCCAAACTTGTTGTAGCATTAGCCTGAGAGTCTGCATCAATTAGTAAAACTTTTTTACCTTCTATTGCAAGTGCTGCACTTAAGTTAACAGCTGTAGTAGTTTTACCTACTCCACCTTTTTGATTTGCAATTGTAATTATCTCTGTCATCTTAAGCTAAATACCTTTTTATCATCTATTTGGAGCGAACCATCAGGCTGCAACATATTACTTTTTAATATAATTTTACTACCATTTATATTAGTTGTAAAATTATTATTCTTTCCGAATTCTATCACGAATTTGCTAAATATTGTCTTCCACGAATGTGATTTTTTTATATATTGAAAGTATCTATTTAATAATTTTTCTATAGTTATATCAATATCTAAAAAACCATAATTATCATCTACTTTACTAAGATTAATACCTATACCGCAATAAATCAAGTCTTTATTAACACTAGTAATTGTCCCCCCAATTTTTTTATTATTAATATAAAAATCATTTGGCCATTTAATCCATGTATAAGATCCTTGTTCTTCAAGTATCTCTTTTAACATAAAGCTAAAATAAATTGATGCTGATTGTAATGGTAAGTCTTCTGGTAATGTACTTCTAGAAATAACAAATGAAAAGAAAAGATTTCCTTCTTTTCCATCCCAGCTATTATTTTGACTACCTATACCATTTGTTTGATTCTGAGTAACAATTGCAACAGGATGATTATATCCATTTTTTCTAATATAGTCTTTTATATATGTTTGAGTTGAGTTAACACTCTTAAGATAAAGTATTTCCAATTTCTACTCTTGCACCTCTAGTATAGTCTACAACATTCATTGCTTTCTTAGACGCTGGTTGTACCATCATGATTTCAATACTACCTTTATTACATCCAACAATTATACTATTCTTATTTATTTCTAGAACTTCACCTGTATTATTAATAGAACTATTTTCTATAAATTTACATTCTTTTATTTTTAGTCCTGACTTAAGAAATATTCCTGGCCAATATTTATATGCTTTAAATTTTTGATACACTTCAATACTATCATTAAATTCAATAAGTCCATCATCCTTACTAATCTTAGCACAATGACTAACTTTAGATATATTTTGTTTTTTAGGTAAAATATTACTATAGTTTTCTAATGTACTAATTGTTAGTATCGCTGCTACTTGTGATAGTTTTTCAAATAACTCTCCTACATCCATATCATCTAAAATAGAAACATATTCTAAACCAAGAATATCTCCACTATCTAATCCCTTTTCCATCATCATAGCTGTTACACCACTATACTTGTCATTATTCAATATTGATTGCTGTATTGGACTAGCACCTCTATATTTAGGTAATAAAGAAGCATGGAGATTAATACATGGAGCTAAATCCAATATTGACTGAGGTAAAATTTGTCCATATGCTGCAACAATAATAAAATCTGCTCGTAAGTTTTTAATATCTGAAACTATTGATTCATCTTTTAATGATACTGGTTGATATATTGGTAATTCTAACTCATTATCAATACAATGTTGTTTAATATGAGGTGGTGTTAAAAGTTGTTTTCTACCAACTTTTTTATCTGGTTGTGTATACAAACCTACAACATCATAATTAGTAGATTCATATAGCTTCTTAAAAATATGTGTTGCGTAATCTGGGGTACCCATAAATATAATTCTTTTATTCATTGTTATCCCTTGTAAATAAAGTACCACCATTATGATTATTATCTAGTAAATAATTTTTTGCATTTGTAAGATCAAATCCACTTGCAAGATACATATCTAAATTATTATTCATTAAATAGTCTGCTGCCTTTAATTTCGTTACAATACCACCTGTAGCAAATTCACTATTTGCACTATGTTTCATATTCAATTCATCATCACTTAAACTATTAACAATTTTTTGTAGCTTAGCATTTTCATTGATTTTTGGATTATCATCATAATATCCATCAATATCCGTTAGTATTACTAATAAATTTGCATCAAAATATTGTGTTACATAAGCAGCAAGTTGGTCATTGTCACCAAACACAAGTTCATCAATTGCTGTTACATCATTCTCGTTTATAATTGGTACAACATTATTTTTTAAAAGATTACTAATAGTATCTCTTGCATGATTTAATCTACTGTTATCTTTAAAAATTGATGCTTCCATTAAAACTTGAGCACACAGTATATTATATCTTCCAAATTGTCTACGGTATGTATCCATTAATAATGGCTGTCCAATTGATGCTAATGCTTGCTTATTTTCAAGAATAGATTTATCAAGTGGAAGTAAAGTATATCCTGCAGCAACTGCCCCAGAACTAACTAGAATAACTTCAATATTTTTTTGCTTTAATTTATCAATAAAATCTACTAAATTCATTAACCTATCTAAAGCCAATTCATCGATGTTGGTTAGTACTGCACTTCCAACTTTTAATACTATTCGTTTCATTTTATGCCTTTGATGTTACTACAATTTTTGTAGGTTTAAATAATTCTTTTGCATTGTTAAACATATCACTATGCTCTATATCTTCAATTTGATATTCATGCTGTGCATCTGTCATGCTATTTATTGTAGGAGCAATAGTATTTTGCATACAGCTTGAACCATCATTAGCAACTTCTTCAATTGGTTCAATTAATACTACTTTTGGTTCTACTTTTTCAAACTCAATTTCAATATCATTACCAAAAACTTCTTCACTCATTGACCTTATATGTGCAAAATTTTTATGTAATAATTTTCTACACTCACCTTGAGCAATACTAGCAATTAATAATGTATTTTCAATAAATGAAATAAATTTAAAACTTTGCTCAAAACATTCACCTAAATCATAATTTTTATCATATATTTTATCTGTTAATTTTTTATAATCAATATTATAGTCATAATCTTCCTCATTAACAACTTCTACTATCTCTGTTTCATGTGGAATTGGTGTATCAATCACAGGAGAAATATGATCTTCTTCTACAACTTCTTCAATATTTTGAGTTTTAGTTTGAACTTGCTCTACCTCATCAAGAATATCATCTATAGATTTTAAATTTACTGCTTCTTGCATTTTTAAAAGTGTTAAAAGTAATACAAATTCACCATCACTATTTAAATATAATAGATGTTTAGAATCACTAAGTATCTTAAAGTATCTATCGTAGATTAATACGTTAAATCTTGAATCACGTCTTAACATTCTATCTTTTAAATATATAGCCATTTCATCAATTATTAATGAAGCTTCAAAATTTTCAAGCATAGTCATAGCTTCTGTTATATCTTGGTTTTCCACAATTAAGTCAAAAATTTTATCTAAAACTTTAGGATCCAGTAAACCAAGCATATCTACAACTGCTGTTGTAGTTATATCACCTTTTGAAAATATAATTGCTTGATCTAGCATTGTTAATGTATCTCTTAAACTACCTTGTCCACTTCTACTTAATATATCTAATGCATCATTCTCAAATTTAATATTTTCAAGATTTAATATATGTATTAAATGATGTAATACATCTTTATGCGGAATCTTATTAAATCTAAAATGTTGAGTTCTACTTAATATAGTAGCTGGTAACTTCAAAGGATCTGTAGTTGCAAGTATAAATTTAACAAACTCAGGTGGTTCTTCAAGTGTTTTTAATAGTGCATTGAATGCTTGAGGTGTAAGCATATGAATCTCATCAATTATAAATACTTTATATTTTGCACTACTTGGCTTATATTTTATATGTTCTATTAAATCTTTAATATCATCAATACCACGGTTAGATGCTGCATCCATTTCAATAATATCAAGATGTTTTCCATTATTTGCACTTAAACAGTTATCACATACTTCACATGGTGTTGATGTTGGTCCTTGATCACAAAGAAAAGACTTTGCCAAAATTCTTGCTGTACTTGTTTTACCACTTCCTCTAAGTCCACTAAGAAGGTATGCATGTGACAATCTATTCGTATCTAAAGCTAAAGATAAAGTTTGAGATACTGTACTTTGACCTATTAAATCTTCAAATCTTTTTGGTCTATATTTTAATGCTAATACTTGACTCATTATATCAATTCTCCTAACCATTTTTTTGCTACATCTTTTAAACCATCAGGATTTTCAGATGCAAAAAACTTTATGTCTGTTTTAGTGAATTTATTATTACAATTATATTTTAATTTTAATAATTCTACAATTGCTTCACCACTATGTATTGTCATAGCGTTACCCAAGTACTTTCCAATTTTCTCTTCAATTAGTGGAAAATGTGTACATCCTAAAATAACAGCATCAATATGAGATAAGTCTTTGAAATAATGCTCAAATGTCTTATCTAATATTTGTGTATTTTCTAATTGTTCTTCAACAATAGGTACAAATAATCCAGTTGCAATAGAAGTAAGGTTATTAAATCCATATGATTTTAATGCTACTTCATATTTCTTACTTGATATTGTTGCTTTTGTACCTAATATTAATATATTTGAGTCATTATTAGATAATTTATTTTCTAAAGATAAAATTCCAGCTTCTATTACACCAACAACTGGAATTGTAGTATTTGCTCTTAGTTCATCAAGAGCATATGCACTTGCAGTATTACAAGCAACAATTAATACATCAATATCAAAATTTTTAAAAAATTCTAATGCTTCAAGAGAGTATCTAATAATGGTATTTTTATCTTTGCTACCGTATGGAACTCTAGCTGTATCACCATAATAGATCACTTCCTCAAAAAGATTATGCTCTAAAATAGATTTTACTACTGTAAGTCCACCAATACCACTATCAAATACACCTACTCTCATATACTAAGTCTTTACTTTACTCATTCATAGATGCAAAGAAAGCATCATTAGATTCTGTTTTTCTCATTTTTGAATATAAGAATTTAAGTGCTTCAACTTCATCCATTGAAGCAACAGCATTTCTTAAGATCCAAATTTTCTGTAATTGCTCAGCACCTAATAATAATTCTTCTTTTCTAGTCCCTGATTTAATAATATTAACAGCTGGGTAAACTCTTCTATCTGCTGCTTTTCTACTTAATACAACTTCAGAGTTTCCTGTACCTTTAAATTCTTCAAAAATAACTTCATCCATTTTTGAACCGGTTTCAACTAGTGCTGTTGCAATAATAGTTAAAGAGCCACCCTCTTCAATGTTTCTAGCAGCTCCAAAAAATCTTTTTGGTTTATGTAACGCATTTGCATCAACACCACCAGAAAGTACTTTTCCAGATGATGGTGTAACTGTATTATAAGCACGAGCAAGTCTAGTAATAGAATCAAGTAAAATAATTACATCTTTACCCATCTCTACCATTCTTTTAGCTTTTTCAATAACCATATTTGCAACTCTTACATGGTTTTGAGCAGGTAAATCAAATGTAGAACTATACACTTCACCTTTTACACTTCTTTGCATATCAGTAACTTCTTCTGGCCTTTCATCTACAAGTAAAACAATTAATTCTGATTCTGGATGATTTGCAGTAATTCCATGTGCTAATTCTTTCATAAGTTCTGTTTTACCAGACTTAGGAGATGCAACAATTAAACCTCTTTGTCCTTTACCCATAGGTGCAAAGATATCTAAAATTCTACCTGTTAATTTTGATTGATCATATTCAAATTTAAATTGATCAAGAGAATATAAAGGAGTTAAGTTATCAAATAATGGTCTATTTCTAGATTCTTTTACAGGTAAATAGTTAATTGCTTCAATTTTTAATAAAGCATTGTATTTTTCTTTATCATTATTTGGAGGACGAACTTGTCCAGATACAATATCTCCAGTTCTTAATGCAAATTTTCTAATTTGCGTAGCACTTACATATGAATCATTTGATGTATCAGAGAAATTACCATCCATAGCTCGTAAGAATCCAAAACCACCTTGAAGGATTTCTAAAATACCTGTAAATAAGATGAATCCACCTTCATTTGTTTGTGATTTTAAAATTTCAAATATAAGATCTTGTCTTTTTAATTCTTGAGGATTTTCAACACCTTTTTCATTACCAATTACAATTAGTTCATCTGTAGGTAGTGATCTTAATTGTTCTACTGTTAATCCGTTTACTGGTGTATGTGTTCTTGTTTTTTTTTGCTTAGCTGGAACTTTTTTTGGTTTTTCTTGCTCTGACATTTGTGATATGACCTTCATATGATTTTCACTACAAGTGTAGTTTTGAATTGTTATTTATTTTTTAAGTACCTAAGTATAGTGTATAGTTGTTTATTTTTCAATTAAACAACTATAGTTTTTCCCACATAGTACCATTAACTGTATCCATAAGAGCAATATTCATTCTTGATAATTGATCTCTAATTTCATCCGACAATGTAAAATCTTTATTTATTTTAGCTTCTTTTCTTTGCAAAATAAGATCTTCAATATTATTTTTTTCATCTGCTGATAGTCCAAACTGAAAATATGAATATGGATCTTGATATCCAATACCAAGTATATCTTCTAAATATTTACAATTAGCAATGATCTCTTTTTTTAAAGCTTTATTCTTTGGTTCTTTATCAAGCGTGTCGTTGGCATTTGCAATAAATTCATCTATAGTAGCTAGTGCTTTGGATGTATTCATATCATCATTTAAAGAACTTAGTATATCTTCTTTAAATTGCTTATTCATATTCCCACAAGCCACACCATAAAGACGCTTTTTAAGTCTATATAATTTATCTAGTCTTTTTTTACTAGACATTAAATCATCTTCATTAAAACCAAAATCAACTCTATAAGAAGTTGTTAGCATATAAAATCTAATAACTTCTCCATCATATTCCTTTAGAGAATCTTTTAGAAAAAAACTATTCCCTAAAGACTTTGACATTTTTTCACCATTGATATTTACAAATCCATTGTGAATCCAATATTTAGCTAATTCTTGTCCACATGCTTGTCGTGTTTGAGCAGCTTCATTTTCATGATGTGGGAATAATAAATCAGCTCCACCACCATGAATATCCACAGCATATGGTAGGTTTGGATTTGAAAGATGTTTATCAATCATGGCACTACATTCACAATGCCATCCTGGACGACCTTTTCCATACTTGGTATCAAAAGTTAAAGTGTCATTATTTATAAATTTCCAAAGTGCAAAATCTTTTGGATCTTTTTTATTATTATTGCTTTGTACTCGTGCTTGAGAATTTTCATCACTAGCTCTATTGGATATAGAACCATATTTTTCATCTTTTGATGTATCGAAGTATATACCATCTTCAAGAATGTATGCATTATCATTATCCAAAAGTTTTTGTATAAACTTCTTCATAACTTCTAAATTTTCAGTTGCTTTTGGTTCTATAGTATTTGGTAATATATTTAAAATTTTCATATCTTTAGAATAACTATCAATATAAAAACTTGTAATCTCTTCTAGTGACTTACCAGTTTCTTCCATTTTTTTAATAATTTTATCATCTACATCGGTAAAATTTTTTGCAAGTGTTACATCATAACCATTGGCAATTAAAAGCCTATGTAAAAGGTCAAAAACAATAGCACTTCTAGCGTGTCCTAAATGTGCATCATCATATACTGTTGGACCACACACATACACTTTAGCTTTTCCAAGCTCTTGTGCTTGGAAAAGTACTTTTTCTTTTTTTACAGAATCATATAAATACAAACTCATAATATTCCTATTTAAATAGTGCTTCTAATCCTGAAGTATCTTTTGTAGGCTCTTGTGGTTTAGCATCATTACTTTGTGATGGGTTAGATACACCATCTACTTCATTTAATTGAATATCACATTTTGTAAGCATTCCTGCAAGTCTAATATTTAAACCCGCTCGTCCAATTGCTCTACTTTTTTGATCACTACCAATTGTAATAGTTGCTTTTGTAACAATCTTTTTATATCCATCTTCTTGAATAAATTCTTCTTCTTCAACTTTTACACTATTTACAATTGCTGGACTTAATGCACGACTAACAAACATCTCTTTCATTTCAGAATATTCAATACAATCAATAGATTCGTTATTTAATTCTTCACTTACTGCATTAATTCTCATTCCCTTAACACCTACAATAGCACCAATTGGATCTATTTGAGGATCAAGTGCTAATAATGCAATTTTAGCTCTTTCTCCAGGAATTCTAGCACTTGCCATAATTTCTATTTTTTTATCTTTTAGTTCTGGTACTTCAAGCTCTAATAATGCCTCTAAGAATTTAGGAGATGTTCTAGAAATTTCTACAACTAATCCGTGTTGTTTATCAATAGTCACAGCTTTAACAACTGCTTTTACTACATCTCCAACTTTAAACTTTTCACCTTTAATTCTATTTTTTCTTGGCATAATTCCACGAACTTCACCAATTTCAACAAATGTATTATCTTGAGGGTCAATACTAGTAACATTACTAGTAATAATATTGCCAATTTGAGATTGATATTTTTCAAATAGGTTATCCGATACAAAATTTTGTAATTTGTATTCAAAGTTACTATGTAAAATTGTTGCTGCATTTCTTCCCATATGTTCAAATTCCATATCGTACTGTACAAAATCTCCAATTTCTAAGTCTTCATCAAGTTCTTTTGCATTATCTAAAGATATGAAATTGTCAGTGTTATTTGGTACATCTGCTTCAACTTTTCTTCTAGTTTCTTTATCGAATCTTTCACCTTTAACCGTCTCAGCTGTTAATCTTTCATCATCGTTACTTAAAACTTCTATTTTTTGAAATAAATTTAATTTTTTATTTTCTTTATCAATTGATGCTCCATATTCTAATGTATAGTCACCCATTTTTTTAGCTGTTCTTACAAGTGCTTCAATTAATGCTTCTTCAACTTGCGTAAGTGTTAAAGCTTTTTCGTGTGCGATAGAATCTAAAATATCTAATATCTTATCCATAATTTTCCTTATTTGTTAACATTGAATTTTAATAATATGATTTTACTGGAAAGTCCAACGTGTAGTTATGTTTGGATTATAGCAAAGATATACTTTATCAATTATTAAGGGCTTTAAAGATAAAATGAAAAATATTATATAAGGATTTAAAATGGATATTTTATTAGCAAGAACAGAAATAAGTGCAAAACCAAAAAAAATAAATGTAGATAAATTAAAAGAAGAATTAACAAAATGTAATGACAAATTATTTTACTTTGATAAAGAAAACTCACACAAAGATATGATGAGTTTAATTGATACTTTTGAAGATGACAATTATACTGTACATTTTAGAGAAATTAAGTTTGGTTTAGAAGAAGATGCTTACATGTATGAGCTTCACGTATTATAAAAAATAAAAAAGTACAACTATCGTGGAAAATCTAGGAAATAAAAAACTATTCATAGAAACACTTGGTTGTGCTATGAATACAAGAGATACTGAGCATATTATTGCTGAGTTAAACTCGAAAGACAATTATGAAACAACTGAAGATGTAGCTGATGCTGATCTTATTATTATAAATACATGTTCTGTTAGAGAAAAGCCAGTAGCTAAACTTTTTTCAGAACTTGGACAATTCAAAAAAAAGAAAAAACCAAATGCTAAAGTTGGAGTATGTGGATGTACTGCAAGCCATCTTGGCAAAGAAATAATTAAAAAAGCACCTTATGTTGATTTTGTTGTTGGAGCTAGAAATGTATCTAAAATTTCTGAAGCAGTACAAAATAAAGGTACAGTAGAAATAGATATTAATCATGACGAAACAGATTATGAATTCGCTCAATATAGAAATTCTTTATATAAAGTAAGTGTTAATATTTCATTAGGATGTGACAAAAAATGTACATTCTGTATTGTACCTGCTACTAGAGGTGAAGAAATTAGTATCCCACCAGAACTTATTATTGGAGAAATCCAAAAAGCTGTTGACAATGGTGCAAAAGAAGTATTCTTATTAGGTCAAAATGTAAATAACTATGGTAAAAACTTTAGTGATGGTAGAGATAAATTTAATTTTACAAAACTATTACAAGCTATTAGTGAAATAGAAAAGCTTGAAAGAATTAGATTTACTTCCCCTCACCCATTACATATGGATAATGAATTTATTGCTGAATTTGCTTCAAACCCTAAAATATGTAAACAAATCCATGTTCCTTTACAAGCTGGATCTACAAAAGTATTAAAAGATATGAAGCGTGGTTATACAAAAGAATGGTTTATTGATAGATGTCAAAGAATTAAGTCATTAGTGCCTGAAGTAAGAATTAGTACAGATATTATTGTAGGTTTCCCTGGAGAAACAAATGAAGAATTTAAAGACACTATAGATGTAATTAATACAGTTAAATTTGATCAAATTTTTAACTTTAAATATTCTCCTAGACCAGAAACAGAAGCACTACATATGTCTAATCAAGTAGAAGATGATATCGCATCAGCTAGATTAGAAGAAGTTATTGCATTACATAAAAATCATCAAGTTGAACTAATGCAAGAAAATGTAGGTAAAACTATGAATGTATTCTTCGAAGAATTAAAACCAAATGGTGAAATCATGGGGTTTAGTGATAACTATTGTCAAATCTTCGTTGAAGCAAGTGAAGAATTACTAGGTTGCACAGTTCCAATTAAAATTATACATGCGAATAGAACATCACTAAAAGGTGAAGTAGTTGCAAAAGAAAATTAAGAAATTTCTAAAAGTAACTATTGTTCCTTATATTTTATATATTATTACAAAAGTAATATACTATACAAATAAAAAGAAATTTCATTTTCCAAAAGGGAAACCTACAAAACCTTTCATTGCAGCATTTTGGCATGGTAATCTTTTAATGCAACCATATCTATTTAAAAAATTTCAACCATCAGGTACATTTAAAGCTATGATCTCTCATCATAGTGATGGTGAATCTATTGCAAAAATGGTAAATCATCTTGGTGTTCAATCTGTTAGAGGTTCAAGTAGTCAAGGTGGGGTCAAAGCTTTAATAGGTGCTATTAAAGAATTAAAAACAAATTCAAATATTGGTATAACACCAGATGGTCCAAGAGGGCCTATATATAGTATTGCAGATGGAATCATTGCATTGAGTCAGAAAGCTGATGTAGATATATATTATTTTTCATATAAAGCTAGTAAATATTGGCAATTAAAATCTTGGGATCAATTTATAATACCCAAACCATTTGGTACTATTGAATTTTTTGTTAGTGAACCTTTTAATTTAAAAGGCTTATCAAAAGAAGAGTCTCGAGAACTTATTAAGCTAAAGATGCCAATATGAAACAATTTTTAGTTGTTAATAAAATAAATTCACAAGAGAATAAACAATGCTATACTCTTTTAAATAATGATTTTAAAAAATGTGAGTATTCAAAGAATAATACTTATACAGCAATTTTACACAATAATTCTAATGAGATAATTAATAAAGAATGTAATTCTAAATACAAGCAAATTAATCTTGATACAGTAAATACAATATCTATATCAAATCAAGAATTTAAAGACTTAAAAAAACAATATAATCAATTTAATAATTATTGTACATTTTCACCTTATCATATACTTTTAGAAAATATAAAACAAAACAAACTTTCTAACTCTCTAAATATATATTATTATGAAAATATAATTTATATGATTATATTAGACAATACAAATAAAATTATCTATTCAAATCATACAAAAATATCAAGTTTTTTAGATATTAAACAAACTAATTTCTTTAATAACAATAATCTTCCAATATTATTTCAAGAAATAATAAGTCTTGAACTATTAGAAGTGGTTCAAAATAATCTTAATATCTTTTATAAACAATCTAATTCTTTCTTTATAGAAACTATACAAATATTTAATACAAATATAGTATTGCAAGAAGAACAAATACTTATTGATACTATACAGACTCCTATTAATTTAGAAGATACATTATTACGACTTACACAAAAAGAATTAAACTATCATACACTTAGCTATACGGAAATCAAAAACTATAAAAGATCAAATTATAAATTACCACTAATTTTATTTATAGCCATAGCTATATTATGGTCTCTTTATATATTTTATCCTACTAATCAAAATACACCTATAAAAAATATTGTAAAAGAAATTAAAACTAATACTAAAAATATATTAAAACTACAAGATCATAATAGTATTAATAATACAGCTATACAGCGTATAAAAAATTTATTTATTGCAATATCCTCTTACGATATGTATATAGAAAATATAACACTTAGTAAAAATAGTTCAAAGATACTTATAAATTATCTCCATCAAGATACATTTATAAAAAGTACTAAAGATAATTTAGAAAATATATATTCAAATGTAATACTAAGCGATCAACATATTGAAGATAGCATGTATAAAACTACTATTCTAAATACTGAACTTATTAGTAATGTCCATAATATTAAAGTTAAGACAAAAAAATATCAACAAGATAATATAATTAATCCAGAAGAAATGACTAATATAATTAAAAATTTATTACCCACTAATACTAAAATTAAATTTATTAATATTGATAAAAAAGAAGATACTTTATATAGCTATAGTGTAAATGTGTCTTTAAATAATCCAAGTGAATTGTATAAATTAATTGATAAAATAAATCTTCAGAATAATCCTATTTCAATTGATTATCCCATAGTATTTAAAAATAACGGTACAAAATTAGATATTAATTTTATACTTAAATATCATCAAAGCTCACAAAGCCAATAGAATATAAATAAGCTCTAATATTTTTTGGAACTTTATTTATTCTACACTTTTCTTTAAATTGTTTATCCATAGTATCACTTGAATTTTTACTAATCCAAAGTCTATTATCATAAATAGAAATTGCAATCTTATTAGAAATAATAATCCCTTGTTGCTTTAATATCTCTTCTCTCGTAGCAGAACTTATAATAAGACCTCTTCTTTTTAATTCTTTATCTATAATTCGTACTAATTGATTATCATCTAAATTCTTAATATCATAAATACTAAGATCTTCAAAACATTTTGGTTTTATATCAGTATTGAGTGTTTCTAAATCATTTTCTAAATATGAAAAACTATTTTTTACCCCATCTTTGTACTCATCTATAAAGTCATTTGCAAATTTTGATCTTATATAATTTCTCTTATATTTAGTATCTTCATTTGTAGAGTCAATAAAATACTTATAGTTATTTTTATCTAAATAGTTTTGTAGTTCATCTTTTGAATAATCTAAAAGAGGTTTTAAAAGATTATAATTATCTCTATCATCTTTTTCTTTCATACCAATTAATTCAACTAAACCTGCCCCTTTAGATAATTGCATTAAAAACCATTCAAGTTTATCATTTAATTGATGTGCTGTAATAAGAGAATTATAGTTATATTGATCAATTAATTCTTCAAAAAAGTTATGCCTAAAATCACGTGCTAATTTTTCACTAAACTTACTATCTTTTGTAAATTCTTTTAAAAATATTTGTTTATTATACTTAAGAGCTAATTGATGAGCATAAATAACTTCATCTTTAGATTGATCTCTCAATCCATAATCAACAATTGCAATATCAAAAGGGATATTATTTTCTATGAGTATAAAAAATAATGCAGTAGAGTCAATACCTGCAGAGAAAGCTAAAAGATTCTTCTTTGTACTTATCTCTAAAGGTATCATATTTTATCTAATCAAGTAAGTATACAAAACCTATTGTTCTGTTTTTCTAATTCTAATACTTAAATCTTTAAGTTGTTCTGCATCAACTGCACTTGGTGCATGAGCTAGAAGACATTGAGCTTTTTGAGTTTTAGGGAATGCGATAACATCTCTAATAGAATCAGTACCAGCAAGTAACATAATAAGTCTATCAAGACCCATAGCAAATCCACCATGAGGTGGAGCACCAAATTCAAGTGCATCTAGTAAGAAACCAAACTTTTCTCTTTGCTCTTCTTCACTTATATTCATAAGTTCAAATATTTTAGCCTGAATATCACTTTTATGAATTCTAATACTTCCACCACCAAGCTCTGTACCATTTAATACAATATCATAAGCAATAGATTCAATTTCTTCTAAGTCAGATGTATCATCTAAAGATTTTGGCATTGTAAATGGATGATGAAGTGCTTTAGTTTTACCATCTTCTGTTTCAAACATTGGGAAGTCAACAACCCATAAGAACTCATAAGTATCTTCTGGAATTAAATTCATTTGTTCAGCAAGTTCAATTCTAAGTCTTCCCATATAATCAAGTACTAATTTTTTTGTACCTGCTCCAAAGAAGATAATATCTCCAACTTCCATTTCACATCTAGCAACTAATTCTTCTAGTTTCTCTGGTGTTTCTTCAAAGAATTTATTTAATGGACCTTTTAATCCATCTTCTTTCATTTGGAAATATCCAAGACCACTAGCTCCAAATTTTCTTACGAAATCTTCAAAACCTTTCATTTGTCTTTTAGAGAATACATTATCACCATTTGGTACTTTTAATGCTTTAATTCTATTATTCTTTTTATCTTTTGCAATATTTGAAAAAATATCTAAAGTACAAAAGTCGAAAATATCAGCAACTTCTGTCATTTTTAAATCATATCTCATATCTGGTTTATCAGACCCATAACATTCCATAGCTTCGTTATAAGTCATTCTTTTAAATGATGTAGGGATATCTTTACCAACTGCTGTAAATACATCATAAATAACTTTTTCAGCTACTTTAATTACATCTTCTTGATCACAAAAACTCATCTCAACATCTATTTGAGTAAATTCTGGTTGTCTATCTGCTCTTAAATCTTCATCTCTAAAACATTTAGCAATTTGGTAGTACTTATCAAATCCTGATACCATTAAAAGTTGTTTAAATAATTGTGGTGATTGTGGTAATGCATAAAATTCTCCACCATGAACTCTTGAAGGTACAAGATAATCTCTAGCACCCTCTGGAGTAGATTTAGTTAAGATTGGAGTTTCTACATCTAAAAATCCTAATTCATCAAGAGTATTTCTAACAGTAATACCTACTTTTGATCTTAATTGAAATATTTTAGCTGATTTTGTACTTCTTAATTCTAAAAATCTATTTTTTAATTTAATTTCTTCATTTACTTTTGGATCATTTAAATCAAATGGCATAGGCTTAGATCTATTTTCAATAATTAAATTATCTAATACAATCTCAATTTTACCAGTAATAAGTTTTGGATTCTCTAATCCTTCACCTCTAGCTCTTACTTTACCTTTTGCAATAAGTACAAATTCATCTCTTACTGAGTTTGCAACTTCCCATGCTTCTTTATCATCAGCTGGATCACAAACTAATTGTACTAATCCACCTTTATCTCTTAAGTCAATGAAAATTAATCCACCATGATCTCTTCTACTATTTACCCAACCAGCAACAGTAACTTCTTGGCCAATATTCTCTTCTGTAACTTCTGTACAATAATGAGTTCTCATAAATTCTCCACAATAATATATTTGTTATATTTTTTTGGATTATATCTAAAATTTACTGAATATGATGTAATGCTAAGGAGCTTTTGGTATAATTCTATTTCTTTGCGACCGTGGTGGAATTGGTAGACACGCTACCTTGAGGGGGTAGTGTCCTTCGGATGTGCGAGTTCAAATCTCGCCGGTCGCACCACTATATTTAAATATAAAATATTATTTTCTATTTAAATATAGTTCACCAAATACCGTATCTAATGGATATCCTGAATTTAGCCAACCATTAACTCCACCTTCTAAAAATGATACATCTTTATATCCAAGATCAATAAGTGTTTTTCCTGCAAGTAATGCTCTTTTACCAGAGCAGCATACAACAATAATTTTTGCATTTTTATTTTTGATCTCTTTTTCAATCTTATACTCTACATATCCACGAGTAAGTTTTACTGTATTTAGTGCAAATATTTCTCCATGACCATATTGATTATCTTCCCTAACATCTAATTGAATAAATTCAACTTCATCCTCATCTACAAGAGTGTAAAATTCTTTAGGTGATATTGGCTTAATTAGTTTTTTTGCTTTTGTCATTAAATCTACAACATATGTAGAATGCTTAGCAGGATCAGCTACTAATGATGTAATGATAAATGTAAATAAGAATATTGATTTTAACATTGTATTTCCTTAATATTAATTATTGTGGAATTGTATCTTTTAATTTATAATTTAAACTTTGATTTTATTGTAATTTTTATGATTTATGTATATTTAAGTGGCGGACGAGGAGGGATTTGAACCCTCGGTACCCGTAAGGATACACGCCCTTAGCAGGGGCGCGGATTCAGCCACTCTCCCACTCGTCCATGTAAGTTTGGAATTATATATAAAAGTAGTTGAAAAAATACTTAAACTATAAAGTTTTTAATATTTTCTCTACTATTTCTGCTGGGTTTGTTGATTTATATATAGGACGACCTACAACAATAAAATCAACTAACTCTTTTTTAGCTAATGCAATATCTGCAACTCTTTTTTGATCACCTGCATCTTCACCAAATGGTCTTATACCTGGAGTTAAAGTAACAAAATCACTAGATGTATTTTGTTTAATATCAAAGCTTTCAAAAGCAGAAGAAACTACACCATCAAGCCCTGCTTCATATGTGTCTTTTGCAAATTGAGTTGCTTTCTTATCTATGTCTTCTGCATATATAGCTTTAAAATTATCATTATCAAAGCTTGTAAGAGCTGTTACTGCTAAAACTAAAGGTCTATTAGGCATATCTTTTAATCTATCCATCACTGTAGTCATAGCAACCTTACCAGCACTTGCATGTACATTAAACATATCAACACCAAGCTTACTAATCTCTTGAGCAGCATCTGCCATTGTATTAGGAATATCATAAAGCTTTAAATCCAAAAATATTTTAAATTTGGGATTTATTTGTTTTAATGCATCTAAAAATTCTTTTCCATCTCGAATATAAGATCTAAAACCAACTTTTAACCATACATCAAAATCTTTAATTTTCTTAGCTAATTCAAGATTTTCCTTAGCACTAGGTAAGTCTAAAGCAACACATAATTTCATAGTTGACTACTTATTAATTTTATCAAGTAAACCATTTATAAATCTAGGTGCATTATCACTTGCTAATCTTTTTGTAAGTTCAATTGCTTCATTTATAATAATTGGCTTATCTAATGATGAAAATAAAATTTCATATATTGCTAATCTTAGAATAGATTTTTCTACTATTCCTAAATCATCAATACCTCTTTTATCAAGGTGTGATACGATTTGCTCATCACAAGCATCAATATTTTTAACAACACCATCAAATAATGTAATAGCAAATTCTTTCTGCTTATTTCTAATCTTTTTATCTTCAAAAATAACATCAATATGATTGGCAATAGCTTCATTACCTAAATCATATGCATAGAGTAGTCCTATTACAGACTCTCTAGCTTGAGTTCTAGTCGCCACTATTTCATCGCTTTGTAAAGGTCTAACATCTCAATAATAGTAACCATTGCTTCTGCACCTTTGTTACCAACTTTACTACCAGCTCTTTCAATAGCTTGCTCAATTGTATCTGTAGTTAAAACACCATTTGAAACAGGAATACCATGTGCCATAGTAGCACTTGCAATTCCTTTTGTAGCTTCTGCAGAAATGTAATCAAAATGAGGAGTAGCTCCTCTAATTACAGCACCTACACAACAAATTGCATCATATTTACCTGATTCTAAAGCTTTTTGTAAAGCAAATGGAATTTCAAATGCACCTGGTACTAAGATTAAATCTAAATTATCTTCATTCCCACCATGTCTTTTTAGAGCATCTGCAGCCCCTTCAACTAATCTATCAGTAATAATATGGTTAAATCTTCCATTTATAATAGCAATTTTTTCATTACCAGTTAATCTTAAATTTCCTTCAATAATATTCATTATATTCCCTTATTCTTATTTAATTTTTTTAATTATATCCTAATACTTCTTGTATTTTAAATATGTCTTCTATCGTATTTTTTAAATCTGGAATTGTTAGCATATTTGGACCATCACTTAATGCAATACTTGGATCAAAATGTGTTTCAAAAAAGAAACCATCAACACCTACAGAAGCTGCTGCTTTCGCTAAACTTGGAACTACCGCACTATTTCCACCAGTTGTACTTCCAGTACTTGGTACTTGAGCAGAATGAGTAGCATCAAAAATTACTGGAGCAAATTCTCTCATTGCAATAAGATTTTTCATATCTACTACTAAAGATCCATAACCAAATACATTCCCTCTTTCACATAACCATACATTATTATCTTTTGATGTTTGATAATTAACCTCATCTATACCTCTAGTTTTAAGTACTTTTGTCACTGGATGCTCCATAGAATTTGCTGCTAAAAACTGACCTTTTTTAATATTTACAGCAGCATTTGTTTTAGCACAAGCAACTAATAAGTCAGTTTGTCTACAAAGGAAAGCAGGAATTTGAACAACATCTACAACTTCAGCAGCAGGAGCTACCTGGTATGATTCATGAACATCTGTAACAAGTTTGTATCCAAATGTATCTTTTACTTCTTGAAGAATTTTTAATCCTTCATCTAATCCTGGTCCTCTAAAACTATCTAGTGAAGTTCTATTCGCTTTATCAAAACTAGCTTTAAAATAAAAATCAATTCTTTTATCTTCATAAAAAGATGATAACTCTTCTGCAATTCTCATTACGTTATCTCTACTTTCTATTACACATGGTCCTGTTAGTAGTATCATTTTTTATATTCCTTTATCTTTTAATTTAAATTTACTTTTTTCTTCACCTGTAAGTACATAATGAAGTTCATAATAATTTTCTGCTATATACTCTATCTCATCTATAGCATAACTATCACACGCAAATAATATTTTATCATCTTCTCTTAAAAATTCATCCCAAGAAGGTAGCAATAATTCTTTTTTATCTTTTGAATTATATATCATAAGTGGTACAATATTATTAGATATCTTCCTATTACTAAGTGATCTTTTTAGTATTTCAAGTTTCATACTATCATTATTCTCTTCAATCTCTTCTAAAATTGCGGGAGCTGTATCTTTAGTTAAATGTAATACATGCAACTTAGGGTTTTCATCAATAGTATTGATTAATCTTTTCACAAGACTTTGTCCCCATGCTTCATCTTTTTTTGTTAAATGTTTTATAAACTTATCAGCAGAAGGCTTAATTAATGCATTTGTTGTTTTATTAATTAATATTTTTGATGGCATAAAAATATGATCAATCTTTGCATTTTCAAATATAGAGAAATCTTCTATATTATTTTCTCTTGCAATTGTAATTATATTTGGATTTAATTTTTTTGCTGTTTTTAAAATAGATATATTCACTGTATCATCATTTGTACCTGCAATAATTGCTACACTATCTTGTACGTTTGCTTTAGTAAGAATATCTTTATCATCACTATCTCCATATATTATATTGATATTCTTATCTATTTTTTTATCATCTTTATTAGAATCGATTTCTATAAATTGACAATCTATATTATTTTTTTCAAAGACTTTATTTATCTCTTTACCCATTCTTCCAAAGCCACTTACTATATATTTACCATGAGGTAATGTTGGCAGTGAATCACTTAGCAATCCAATTTGATAAATCCATCTTTCTATTTTCAAAAGATTTGGTGCATTAAGTGCATGATTTATATGTGAGGCAATAATTTTAAATGGATTTTCAACTATTTCAACACCTAAATCTTTTAGATTTTCAGTATGATTCGGCGTTGTAGATTTTGCAGCTACTGTTATATTTGGATTTAACATTTTAGATGCTAAAGCTACTCTTAAATTAAGCTCATCTGTTTTATATAATGTTACTACTGATTTACAATACTTTGATTTTATTCCTGCAAGTTCTAAAGTATGTGCATCATATGAATTTGCTTTTAATGCAGGGACATTTGGAGTAAAATTTTCCAACATTAAACTATCTACTCTTTGTTGATCACTTTCTACAACAACTACCCTAATATCTGAATCATTAATTATCTTAATAATTTCACTTGTAGTATAATTGTATCCAAGGATAATGACAAAAGATTCTTTAATATTATTAACTTGTCGTTTAAATTTATTTTGAGCTATTTGAGATAAAAATAATTTATCCTGTAATAAACTAACAAGTGTACCAACAGCATAAAACCAAGATATTACAGATAGATAAATCATAGCACTTACCCATAATCTTTGGGCGTAAGTAAATTCAAATGGTGTTTCACCAAATCCAATAGTAGTTGCAGTATATGTTACAAAATAGAATGCATCAAATATTGTCATTTGATAGGCATTGCCATTAGCATCCATACCCTCTATTAAAAGTAGTCCTGTAATTGATATAGTGTAAGAGATGATAATCACCAAAAATGGTGTTCTCATCTTATGTAATATCATCCAAAGTGCACTATTTCTCATATTTATACCAGTTTATAGATATTATCGTTTAGACTTTACTGTCTCACCAATATATAATATAACAGATGTAATATTTGCTAATAATGCACCACCACTTAATGATACAATTACAGCCGTAGTTTCCTGTGAAATTACAACATTATATCCTGCAATTGCCCAAACTGATGCAGCAGCGATAAGCTGTATTACAGCAACTAATGATGTTGCTAAAAGTACAGAGCCCATTTGTGTTCTATCACCAAGCTTTAATACTGTAGCAATAATATTAATTACAATTGCAGCAAATAATTCATACCTACTATGCATTGTTATATCTGATAATTCACCATAAAAAAATCCAAAATTTAATGTCATAGCAAAGATAATAAAAAATCCTGCAATTACCTTATCAAAATTCATCTATACTCTCCTCTTAAGCTTTTATTTTTAATGTAACTAAAATTCCACTTATAATTACTAGTATTATACCTATAATAACCATAAAAGATGGAAACATATCCCCTAGTATCATACCAAGAATAATTGAAAATATAATATTACTATAACTTATTGTACCTACCATTCCACCAGCTGCTAATGAATATGCTTTTGTCATATACCATTGTGAAAATGTAGCAAATACCCCAAGTCCAACTATATATATCCATGCTATGCCACTAGGCATAATAAATTTTGCTATTATCCAATCCATACTATCTATATAGACAAACTCTCCAATAAGCATAAGAATCATAGGGCCAATAGTACCTACAACCATAAAAGACAAAACAATACTTTTATTATCATAGTAATTTTTTAGTTCTCGTATTGAAGTATATGCTAGTCCTGCTCCTACCCCACTTAATATACCCAACCAATCAGTTTTACTTAACGATGTCACATCAAAGCCTGTAATGAATAATACTCCAATAAATCCTACAAATACACCAAGCCATGCAAGCTTTGATAATTTTTCATTGAGTAATATATATGAAAATATTGCTGTAAATATTGGAGATATTTTATTAAATGTCTGAGCTTCAGCTAATGGTATATTTGCTATGTTATAAAAATACATAAGAAGTGCAAAAAAACCAATAAATCCTCGCATAAATAATAATAACGGTTTTCCACCTTGTTGTTTTAAAGGTGATTTATATATTGCATATAAAATAATAAGTACACCAGAAAAATTTCTAAAAAATACAACTTCTACTGAACTCATATATCCACTTAAAAGCTTTGCAAAAGCACCAGTAAAAGCAAATAAAAAAGATGATAGTAGCATGTATTTTATTGCTAGTCTTGTATTGTTTTCAATAATCATATTGCATATTACCAAAATTATGATATAATCGCGATATGATAGATAATAATTTAATATATGCCGTTATTGCATTCTCAACCTTTTTATTTTTAAGAGTTCTTTTTAGAAAAATAGTAATTTCATTTTTAACAAAATTAACAGTGAAAACAAAAACTGATTTTGATGATAAACTAGTTGAAGCTATAAAAAAACCTATTGATTTCTTAATTATAATTATTGGTATTTCAATAGCAAAAGATTTTTTATCATTTAGTTCAAGTTTTGATACCATTGCTACAAACCTTATAAGATCAGCTTTTGCATTCTCGATTTTTTGGATTATATTTAATACACTAACTCCTTTATCTGGTATAATTCACAAATTTACATCTAAATTTGGTAAAGAATTAAGTGAAGATATTGCTAACTTTATTGTTAAAACTTTAAAGTTTTTAGTAATTGCAATTGGTTTTGTATCAATCTTACAAGAATGGGGTTACAATATTAGTGGATTCTTAGCATCGCTAGGACTTGTAGGTATGGCATTTGCTCTTGCTGCAAAAGATACAGCTGCTAATCTTTTTGGTTCTCTAGTAATCTTCAGTGATAGACCATTTAAAATTGGAGATTGGATTAAAACACCTGATGTAGAAGGTACTATCGAATCTATTGGAATAAGAAGTACTAAGGTTAGAACATTTGCACAAGCACTTGTTACTGTACCAAATGCAGTTTTAGCTAATAGTGCCATATTAAACTGGTCGCAAATGGGTAAACGAAGAATAAAAATGAAACTTGGTCTAACATATGATACAAATGTACAAACAATGGAAACAATTGTATCTCAGATAAAAGATATGCTTAAAAGTCATAATGATATCCATCAAGACACTATACACATATATTTTACAGAGTTTGATAATAGTAGTTTAAATATTTTTTGTTACTACTTTACAAAAACAACAAATTGGGGAGAGTTTATGTCAGTTAAAGAAGATACAAACTTTAATATTATGAAAATTATTGAGAATAATAATGCAAGCTTTGCATTCCCATCACAATCAATATATATTGAAAAAGGCGAAATGAATTGAAAAAAATTGCACTAATTGGGCAACCAAATGTTGGAAAAAGTTCACTATTTAATAGAATAGCGAAAAAAAGAATTGCTATTGTAAGTGATGTATCTGGTACTACTAGAGATGTTAGAAGACATGAGGTAGAAATACTAGATAGACGAGCTTTGATGTTAGATACAGGTGGTATTGGACAATCTAAAGGTGAAATCATGGAAGATAATAGTGAATACAAAATCTTCAAGCATGTGAAAAGAAAAGCCATACAAACAGCAAAAGAAGCTGATATAGTTCTATTTATGGTTGATGGTAAAAAGCTTCCAGACGATAGAGATAGAGAATTATTTTATGAATTACAAGCTTTAGGTAAACAATTAGCTCTTGTAGTAAATAAAATTGATAATGACAAAGAAAAAGATATGCTTTGGGACTTCTATCAATTTGGAATCGATGAAGAAAATATGTTTGGTATTTCAGTTTCACACAACCGTGGTATAAAAAGACTATTTGAATGGATTTATGAAGAACTTCCTGTAAATGTTGAAGCAAATACTGTTGTACTAGATAATGATGATCCATCTTTTGAAGATCTTTTAATAGAAGAAGATTTAGAATCAGAAGAACAAGATAAAAAGCTTGATGCTCCAGATAATCATCTAAAAGTTGCAATTATTGGTAAAGTAAATGTTGGAAAAAGTTCAATTCTTAATGCCCTAGTAGGAGAAGAAAGATCCGTAGTTAGTCCAGTAGCTGGTACAACTATTGATCCTGTTGATGAGACAATGTTTGTAGGTGATAAGAAAATCACATTCGTTGATACTGCAGGATTAAGAAGAAGAGGTAAAATTGAAGGTATTGAAAAATACGCTTTAATGAGAACAAACGATATGTTAGCACAAGCAAATCTAGCATTAATTGTAATTGATGCTAGTTTACCAATTACAGATCAAGATGAAAAAATTGCTGGTCTTGTAGATAAATTTGCTCTAGGAACTATTATTGTTCTTAATAAATGGGACGAAACAATGAAACCATACAAAGAGATGGTAGAAGAGATTAGAGGTAAATTCAAATTTCTTTATTATGCTCCAGTTGTTGTAGTTTCTGCTAAAACAGGAAGAAGTATTGATAAACTTCAAGAAAAATTATTCGAAATTTATGATAACTTTAACAGAAGAACACCTACATCTAGAATTAATGAAATCATTAATGCCGCTACAAGAAGGCACTCTTTACCATCACCAAATGGAAATATGCTAAGAATTTATTTCTCTACACAGTTTAAATCTACACCACCTACATTTGCACTGGTTATGAATAAACCTAAAATGCTTCACTTCTCTTATAAAAGATACTTAATTAATTTCCTAAGAGGTGCCTTAAACTTTGAAGGTACACCTATTCATATTATTGCTCGTGGAAAAAGAGATAATATTACACCAGATGATGACTATGTACCAGTGTATGAAGTACTTGGACCAAATGTAGGAAATCACCATACTTATATTTCTGAAGAAGGTGAAGTTGTAATGTATGAAGATGATGATAATGAAATATATGAATATAATGACAAAACATATAATGAACAGGAACCAAAATAATGATGAACAAAACAACTTTAGAAAAATTTAGATTTATAAATTTTATAGAAGGGATATCTTTTATTTTATTAGTATTTGTAGCAATGCCATTGAAATATATGATGGGTATTGCTATTGCGACAAAAATCATGGGTATGACTCACGGTATTTTATTTATTATATGGTTAGTTTTATTATCATCTTCTCATGATAAATATAATTTTAAACCTAAATTTTCTGCATTATTATTTATAGCTTCTCTAATACCATTTGGGACTACATTTACAGATAAAATGTTAGATAATGAAAAAGTAAAAGAGAACTGTAACTCTTAATCCAATAAGACGAATTTATCGTCTTGTGGACAATAAGATTCTATTGTCCCATCTTCAATTTTATAATACCATCCATGCAAAGTTAAGCTTTTTTCTTTAACTCTTCTAGCAATAGCAGGGTATGTTAATAAATTTTCAAGTTGAAATTTAATGGAAGCTTTTTCTGTAATTCTTAAAAGATGTTCTGTATTATTGTTATTTTCTAATTCCAAAATAGCTTGTTCTTTTGCTTTTAAACCAAGTTCTAACCATTTAGATACATGACTTAAATCTGGTTTAGACTTTAATGTATCATCATATAAAGCTTCACATGCGCCACAATAACTATGTCCACAAACTATAATATCTTTTACTTCCAATGCAGATACTGCAAATTCAATAGCTGCACTAGACCCATGAAAATCATTATCTGCTTTATGAGGAGGTACAAAATTACCTATATTTCGTAATATAAACATATCCCCAGGAGAACTATCTACTATTAAATCTGGAACAACCCTACTGTCACTACATCCTATAAAAAGAACTTCAGGTTTCTGACCATATTTTACTAAAGAATCAAAGTCTTCTTTATGATTTGAAAACGTTGTATTTCTAAATTTTTTATTACCTTTAATAAGTTTATCAATATGCATAATTACTCCTCTATAGTTTCAATCATTTTTGTTTTAATCTTTGTTTTTGGCTTTACTCCAAGATCCAAAAACTGTTCACTTTGTCGTAAAAGATTTCCCTTACCACTACTTAGTTTATTTGTAGCATCATCATAAGCTTTTTGAGTTCTACTAATATGTACACCTATATTATCCATGTCTTTTACAAACCCAGCAAATTTATCATACAATGATGCTGCTTTTTTAGAAATCAATTGGGCATTATTACTTTGATGTTCATACCTCCAAATATTTTCAATCGTACGAAGTGTAACGAATAATGTAGATGGAGAAACAAGCATAATATTACTTTCAAATGCAGTTTTAAATAATTTTGGATCACTTGATGCAGCAAGTGTAAAAGCAGCTTCTATTGGTATAAACATTAGTACAAAATCTAATGTTTTTATTTGTTCAATATTGTCATATCTTTTTCCACTTAAATCTTTTATATGTGTTGTTAATGACTTTACTAACTCTTTTGTGGCTTTATCTTGAGACTGGCTATCGCTAGCATTTGTATAATTCAAATATGACACTAAAGATACTTTTGAATCAATAATAATATCTTTTTCTTCTGGTAAATGTAAAATTACATCAGGTCTTAATCTTTTACCATCTTCAGAGGTATAACTCCCTTGTGTTTCATATTCAATACCTTCTCGTAGTCCTGTTTGCTCAAGTATTTTAGATAAGATCATCTCACCCCAATCACCTTGAGTTTTATTTTCACCCTTAAGTGCTTTTGTAAGATTAAGAGCATCAGTACTAATTTGGTTATTTAATTCTTTTAAGTTTTTTATCTCTGTTAAAAGAGATGATCTTTGTTTTGTCTCTTCATTATATATCTCATCTACTCTTGAACCAAAAGATTTTAGTTGATCTTTAAATGGAGTTAAAAGAATAGATAAATTATCATTTGATTTTTTATTATTTTGATCAAATATTTTATTTGCAAGATTTTCAAATTCTTGCTTCATTTGATCTTTTGAAGATTCAAGAGTATTTAATTTATCTTCATAATGATCTTTTTGTAAATTTAATTGAGTTTGAAGTGAGGATAATTTTATATTTGATTCATTTAAAATTGAAGTCGTATGTATATCAAATTTATTTTTTAAAATATACCAAGCTACTATACTACCAATAATAATACCAATTACAAATATAAAAATCTCTATCATCTAAAGACCTATGATTTTTTTAAAAAACAAGTTTTTAAATGAACCTTAACACCATTTACACGACCTTCAATATGTGTTTCATCACCAGGAACAAGTCCGATATTTCTAACTGCCACACCTTGTTTTGCTACAAATCCTGCACCTTTTACTGGTAAATCTTTAACAATTACAACAGTGTCACCTGCATTTAAAATTACTCCATTTGAATCTCTATATATAAGTGCATCTTCATCTGGTTCATCAGGAAGTCCATCATCAGCCCATTGTTTAACATCATCTTCAAGATACATCATATCTAGCATATCTTGATTTTTCATAATAGAAAATAACCTATATGCTACAACTTTAACTGCATCTACTTCACTCCACATAGAATCATTTAAACAGTACATATGTGTCTCATCAAGTTTACTATTGTCTTCTATTTGCTCTTTACATACGCCACATACAAGAATCTCTTCATCTTTTGGCTCTACTTTATATGAATCTAAATTATCTCCTGATCCACATAATTCACATTTATTTTCACTTCTATCTAATAATTTTTGATCTATAGTACTCATAAAATTCCTTTAATTAATTGTTCCATTTTATCTAAAAAAAACTTGACTTAAAAATAATAGTAATATAAAAAACTTCATAAATCAAATTATAGTTAAGATTAGATATAATCGCGGCATATAAATAATAAGGAACAAAAAACTTATGAGTAATAAATACAATCCAAAAGAAGTAGAAGATAAATACTACAAACTATGTGAAGATAGAGGTTATTTTGAAATTGATGGAAATAAGTCAATTCAAGAAGAAGGTAAAAACTTTTCAATTATGATGCCACCACCAAATGTAACAGGAAGTTTACATATTGGTCATGCACTTACATTTACTTTACAAGATATTATTACTAGATACAAAAGAATGGATGGATATAAAACTTTATGGCAACCAGGAACAGATCATGCTGGAATTGCAACTCAAAATGTAGTTGAAAAACAACTTTTAGCTGAAGGTACTACAAAAGAAGAAATTGGTCGTGAAAAATTTCTTGAGAGAGCTTGGAAGCAAAAAGAAACTTCAGGTGGAAACATTGTACATCAAATGAGAAAGCTGGGAGTTACTCCTGCTTGGAAAAGAGAAAGATTTACTTTAGATTCTGGACTTCATGAAGCAGTAAAAGAAGCATTTGTATCTTTATATGATGAAGGGCAAATTACTCAAAATAATTATATGGTAAATTGGTGTACACATGATGGTGCACTAAGTGATATAGAGGTTGAACATGATGAAGTTCAAGGTAAATTTTATCATATGATCTATAAATTTGCTGATGGTAGTGGAGAGCTTGAAGTTGCTACAACAAGACCTGAAACTTATTTTGGGGATACTGCTATTATGGTACATCCTGATGATTCACGATACACTAATATTGTAGGAAAAGATGTATTACTTCCTTTGACTGATAGAACTATTAAAGTTATTACAGATTCTCATGTTGATATGGAATTTGGTACTGGTGTGGTTAAAGTTACACCAGCACATGACCAAAATGATTATGCTGTTGGTAAAAGACATAATTTAGAGTTTATTAAAGTATTTGATGAAAAAGGTATTTTAAATGATTATTGTGGGGAGTTTGCTGGATTAGAACGACTTGAAGCTAGACCAGTTATCGTTAAAGCTTTAGAAAATGCTGGATATATTGTTAAAATTGAAGATCATGTTCATCAAGTAGGACACTGTTATAGATGTAAAAATATAGTTGAACCTTTTATCTCAACTCAATGGTTTTTATCTAATGAGATGGCTCAAAATTCAATTGATAAAACTAAAGCAAATAATAATTTTCACCCACCACATTGGATAAATTCATACACAGCTTGGATGGATGAGCTTAGACCTTGGTGTATCTCTAGACAACTTTGGTGGGGACATAGAATTCCAGTATTTACTTGTGATGATTCTAACTGTAATCATCAATGGGCAGATAAAAATGATGAACCAGAATGTTGTCCAAAATGTAATGGTAAAAATATGACTCAAGATCCAGATGTATTAGATACTTGGTTCTCTTCAGCACTTTGGGCTATGTCGCCTTTAGGTTGGGGAAATAATGGAGAGTTAAAAGAACTTTACAATGATACTGATATGGCAGACTTTTATCCAAACTCTTTGTTAATTACAGGTTTTGATATTATGTTTTTCTGGGTAGCTAGAATGATGATGATGGGTGAGCATTTTGAAAAAGAGTTACCATTTAAAGATATTTATATGCATGCCTTAGTTCGTGATGAACATGGTGCTAAGATGTCAAAATCAAAAGGAAATGTAATTGATCCACTTGATATGGTTGAAGCACATTCTGCTGATATTATTAGATTTACATTAGCTTACCTTGCAGTTCAAGGTAGAGATATTAAATTAGGTGAAAAGAACTTAGAGCAGTTTAGAAACTTTACAAATAAACTATATAATGCGACAAATTTTTTACAATTAAATGTAGAAACTTTCCCTGACTTAAAAAATATTCAAGTTAAAACACCATTAGGTCTTTATATGCAATCAAGACTTAGTGTAGCAGTTGAAGATATTAGAAATACAATTGATGAGTTTAAATTTAATGAAGCAGCAAGAGTACTATATAACTTTGTATGGAATGAATACTGTGATTGGGGTATTGAATACTCAAAAGCTTCAAAAGAATCTATTGTAGAGCTTGGAGCGATTTTTAAAGAAACTCTTAAAATGATATCTCCGTTTATGCCATTTATTGCAGATAATCTATATCATAAACTTTCAGGAACTACTCTTGAAGATGGTGAATCTTTAATGATTAACAACTTCCCTAAAAATATCAAAAGAGATATTGAAGTAGAAGATATGTTTACAATTATAGAAGAATCTATTACAGCCCTACGAAGAGCAAAAGTAATTATAGATATGGGTAATAGTAAGATTTCAAAAGCATATATCAAATTAAATACTAATATTGATACTAATATTGCTCGTCCATTTATTGAAAAACTTGCTAAAGTTGAAAATATAGAATTTGTAGATGCTAAAGTTGAAAATTCTATTACTGATGTATCTGATAATCTTGAAGTTTATTTACCAACTGGTGAAATTGACATGACTCCAATTATCTCTAAATTAACTAAGCAAAAAGAAAAACTAGAAAAAGAAGTACAAAAATTAACAGGAATGCTTTCAAATGAAAAGTTTGTAGCAAATGCAAAACCTGAAGTAATTGAAGTAAATAAAAAAGGTCTAGAATCAGCTAGCCAAAAACTAGAAAAAGTTGAACTTGAGTTACAAGCTTTAGTTTAACGATATATAAACTAAAAAAGGTGTACAGATAATCTGTACACCTTTTTTTTAGTATTTTAACAAATACGCTTACCACTTTCTAATTCGAAGATGACATCCAGCACACTCATTCATTATATGCGTATAAGAGGCAGATATTTTCATATAATCTTTTTTACTATTTAAATCTTCTGTAAGTTCATCAGAATAATCTTGTATTCTTTTTGCAGCAGATTTTGCAAACTTAAATGCAAAAGCACTATCCATTGGTAAATATTTTTTAAGATCTTCACCATGTGATTCAATAAGTTTTTTTTGACCTTTTTTTATCATACTAATACCAGTTTTAGTTAATGATGGGTTATTATATAATATACCTTTTTGAACCATCTCTAATCCAGTAGATAGTGTTTGCATATCCATTTTTCTTTGCACTTGATCTTCAATAGACTCTGCAAAAATATTTGTTGTACATAATAATGTAATTAGTAATATAATTTTATTCATATTTTTCCTTTATTAATATTGGATAATTTCTTTAGTGTATTCTGAAAGCTTAACAACTTTTGCACTGTCTGTTACTTTCTTTTTGGCCTTTCTTTTGCCACCCCATTCTTTTTTCATTTCAGTTCTAAATGCTTTGAAATAATCATGATATTTATCAGGACCTAATACACCTACTGCATGTAAAGTATCGTTAGCTGTATCATGTTCTAATACAATTGCAGCTAAAGGTTGATCTGCAGGTCCAGCAATATTTTTTGCGCCACATTTTGGTTCAAAAGCAGAAAGGTGCGATGAACAAACAATTACTCCATCTTGCTGACAAGCCATTGTTTTACCACCCTTTTTCATATAACTAAGAAAGCTTTCACTTTTATTTGGATGAGTTAATGAGTGTGTACAGATTGCAGCATATGCAACTATTGTTTTTTTAGATCCTGTACCTTCATTCCAAACATATTCTTCACCTTCTGAAGATTTCAATGTTACAGGTTCTTTACAAGTTTCTGGTAAATTTAATAACATAGCAGGTGTTCCTACAAATGGATAATTAAATATATAGTTTTCTTCATTAACTATATTACTTGCTTTAAGTGGATTACCATCTTTATCTAATAATTGTACTTTTTCATATGATTCATAAAGTCTTCCATCATGTGCTTGTAATCTTGTAGTTATTAAAGATGGGCTAATTGCAACAACTGCTGCACTAGAAGTTACTAACTTAAAAAAATCTCTTCTTTCCATAAATTGTCCTTATTTTTTAAACTAAAAAAAGAGGGGTTTTCGCACCTACCCCTCTTTCCTATTTTTGATTAATTAATTGTTATTATGCAAATAAATCGCTAACAATTCCTCTGTACCATTCTCTAGTTGCTTTTGCAACATTTTTAGATCTGAATTTTCCTTTTCCATCTTTTGGTTTTGGAACATTTCCTTTACCTTTAATAACTTTACCAGTCCATGAGAAATCATGTGTAACCATAATTGCAGACTCAGGTTTATCTCCAACCATTGAATAACAAACATTACCAGCATTAACAGTTTTAGCTTTAACACCTAATGTATGAGCTTTACCATTTAATTGAGCAACAATTTCAGAAGCAGCTTCTTTTGCAGCCCAGTTTGCAGTTTGACCTGATGGTGGTATAGCATGACCTACTACATCTCCAATTGCATATACGTTTTTATCAGATTTAGTTTGGAAAGAACAACCATTCATTACTACCTTACCAAAACTTGTTGTAGTTTCAACACCTGACATCTCAACTACTGGATTAGCTTTGTTATGTGGTATTAAATTTAATACTTGGAACTTATGAGATCTTTTTTTAGTATCACCAAGTGAATCTTTTTGTGTAAAGTGAACTTCTTTTTTATCCATATCTACATCATCAATATTACAGTTTGTCATATGGATAATTCTTTTTCCATATAATTCTTTCCATGCTTCTTTAAATGCTTTACCTTTTGCAACGCTTTTATTTTCATTTAAAATAATAACTTTACCTTTAATGCCTTCTTTTTCCATGTAAGAAGCAATCATACAAGCTCTCTCAAATGGTGCAGGTGGACATCTATATTTACCAGCTGGTTTAGTAATAATTACATCACCATCATCCATATTTTCTAATTGTCTTTTTAATGCTAAATGCTCACTACCTGGCATTAATGCTGCAGGTGCATTTTGTTGGATATCAGCAATTTTATTTGCATCCCAACCTTTAAATTGATCTTCATAATTATAAGCAATACCTGGAGACATAACTAAGATATCGTAATCAATTGTACCTTTTGACGTAGTTACAACTTTAGAACCTCTATTAATTGCAGTTACTTCTGTTTGAATCATATGGTAACCATGTGCTTGTGCACCAGAATATAAATCATGAGTAAGAGTATCTAATGAAACATCTTCCATTCCACCTAATAATGCATTTGAGAATGGACAAGACATAAATATATCTTTCTTTTCTAATACTACAACCTCAGTTGTTTTATCACCTTTTCTTATATATTTAGCTGCAGTTAAACCACCGTAACCACCACCAATAATTACAACTCTTTTACCATTTGATTTTGGCATCAAAGTATTTGTAGCACCTTGAGTGTTTGGAGTAGATACTCCAGTACTTGCAGTACAACCAGTTACAACAGCTGATGCAGCAGTAACTCCAGCAACTTTAAATAGATCTCTTCTTGTCATGTGTATTCCTTTTTCTTATAATTTTATAACGTCATTATTTTGACACTCATATGCTTATAACTTCCTTAAACATAAGTTTTTATTATTTAGAATTTTTTATATTAATTTTATTTTATAATGATTTTTTATTATATATAGAGAGAGAGACATGACTGAAGTAAAGGGCTTTACAATTACTTTTAAGGATAGAATATAATTATAAATATAATTAATTAATTAATTAATTATATTAAGTATATATTAAGTATATACTTATAGTTATTCCTATTGAATAACTATTTTAACTTATTTGCAAATGTATATAATACAGGTAAATAAACAAGATTAATAATTGTTCCCCATAAAAGACCAAATCCTAAAGCAATTGCAAGTGGTTGGAATATTACAGCTTGACCCGTAGGAAAGAATATCATAGTAGATACACCAATTAGTGTTGTTACAGATGTGAGTATTATTGGTCTAAACCTTTTTGCACCTTGTATAAATACTTCTTCAATTGTTTTCGCTTTCTTAAGATATGTCATCATAATAATTCCATCATTAATTACAACACCAGCTAAACCTAAAGCTCCTATCATTGTTGTCATACCTAAATTTACACCCATAATTTGATGCCCTATTAATACTCCTAAAAGTGAAAAAGGTATTACAGACATTACTATAAAGGTTTCTTTAAATGAATTAAATAAATATAACATTGATAACATAATTAATACCATAGCTAAAGCAGTAGCAAGTAACATATCTTGTTTTAATTCTTTATTTTTCTCTGCTTCACCTTTAAATATCATTTTTACACCACTATTTTTTATCTCATCTAGAATTGGTTGAATTGTATCCATCACTTCTATTGATGTGATAATCTTTTTATTCACATTTGCAAATACATAGAAATTTGCTTCACCATTTTCTTTTATTATTTTTTCGTATGATGTTATGATTTTAAATTCACATATATCTTTTAAGGATACAATACTTCCATCTTTTAATGGAATTTGCATATCTTCTAAATTATCTACATTATCTTTATTTATAGATGTAATTTTAATATCTAACATTTGAATATCATCAAATGCAGTTGTTTTCTTTTTTGATGAATATATATTTGATAAATATGTTCCAATATATTGTTCATCCACCCCAAGAGATAATCCATATTGGTTTACTTTTATTTTTAATTCTTCTACACCTATATTAGTAGAATTAGCAACAGACTTTATACCTTTAATTGAATTTAGTTTATCTTCAAGCTTTTTTATTGACGATGATATCTTTTCATAGTCTCCAGATATCAGTCCAATTTTAATATCTGCCTTTATAGGTCCTACTTTTTTTTCAACTACTGCTAAATCTGTTAAATTAAATTTTTCAATATAGTTTTTATCTTTTAGAAACTTTTTCAATAATTGTGACACTTCTTGGGAATCTATTTCTCTAGATCTATTATTACTATCATAATAGAAACTCAAGTAAGGTGTAATATATTTATCTACAAAATTTTGTTCTTTTAATTTTTCTAACTCAATGGTCATATACATAACATATGAATAGTTTTCTGTATTAGATCCACTATCTCTTCTGTATCCTGCAACACTTCCTATATTGTTAATAAAGAATTTATCTTTTTCTTTTAAAATATCTTTTTCTATAGAGCTTACAATATCAAAACTTTTTTCTAATGTTGTATTTACATTAGCTTTCATAGTAATACTTACAATACTAGAATCAAAAGATGGAAACATCTGAAATTTAGATTTTTTTACAACAAGAACAGTTAATAGTGGTACTAAAATTATAAATGATATAAGAAATGTTTTTTTATATTTCATACAAAGATGTATTATTGTGCTATAACTTTGATTGATTCTTGTCCAATCTAATGTCTTTGCTTCTTTTTTAAGTGTATGTGCGGCATGAATTGGTAAAAATATAAATGACTCAATAAGCGATGCTACAATTAAAGCAGAAATTGCTATTGGTATTAATTTAATTACTTCGCCCATAGTCCCAGATATCATTAATGCTGGTAAAAAAGCAAATAAAGTTGTAATAGAAGATATAAATACAGGTTTAGCCATCTCCGAAGCACCTTTTATAGCTGCCTCCTTTGGTTCCATTCCAGATTCTACTTTTTGTTGTATATTTTCACTTACAACCATTGCATCATCTACAATAATTCCTAATGCAATTAATACCCCTACCAAAGAAATCATATTTATTGTATATCCAAATATATAAAGGTAAATAGCACCTATTACAAATGATGTAGGAATTCCTATCATAATAATGAATGCCATTCTTGAATTAATAAGTAATGCAACAATTAATGTAATAGCAATTACACCTAATAATATATTTGAAACTACAATATTAAGTCTATCTTTGATTTTAACAGATTGATCATTTCTAATTACAAATTCAACTGATGAATTTTTAAGAGATTCTTCTTTTAATAATTTTTCTATTTTAGATGTAATTGTTAATGCATTACCATCTTTATTTTGCTTAATTACAAGATTGATTGCTTTTTTTCCATCAACTGAAAAAAGAGTACTAGAATCTTCATATCTTTTTTTAATAGTAGCAATATCTCGTAAATATATTGTTTGAGTATTTATTTTTATTATTGTTTGAGAAAATTCTTTAAGATTTTTAGCTCCATTATATGTAGATAAAAAAAAGTGTTTTTTATCTCCTTCTATTTTTCCTACTGGATATATAAAAGAGATTCCACCTATTGCATTATATATATCACTTGTATTTAAATTATATGATTGAATCTTCTGTTCATCTAAAATAATTTCATAAAATTTATCACTATCACCATAAATATTAACTTCAGATATATTTTTTAAGGATAATAATTTTGATCGTAAATCTTTTGCATTTGTTTTTAGCTCATCGAAACTTACTTTATTTGATTTTAGTGAGACTTCTACTAGGTTTTTATGTAAATCTAAAACACTTACTATTGGATCATCCATATCAGTTGGTAAGTTTTGTTTTGTTAATGCAACTACATCTTTAACTTGATTTGCTATATTAAATCTATTTGTACCTTTTTCAAGCTCAAGTATAATAGAAAATCTTCCAGGATTAATAATAGTAGATATGTCTGTAATACCATTAATACTTTTTACATCATCTTCAATATCTCGAACTACCATCTTATCAAGTATATCCGAACTAGCTCCAGTATAACTACCTTTGATAGATATCATATCTAAATCAAATACAGGAAATATCTCTTTAGGTGTCTTTATATATGATACAACACCAACTGCAAATAATAATACAAATAGTGTGTAGTTCATTCTAGCATTATTTATAAAAAATCTTAAAAATCTTTCGAACATGATAGGTATGCCTTTTTTAAATATTATTGTATTTTAACATAAAAAAAGGGAAGAGCCGTTAAGCTCTCCCCTTTTTTTGATATAAACTAAACTATTACTTAACGAAAGCTGGAGTAGTTACATTATGAGTATTTACAACGTATGGTACAAGTGCCATATGTCTAGCTCTTTTTGCTGCCATTTCTAACATCTCTTGAGCTCTTTTAGAAGTACCTGTAAGTCTTCTAGGCATAATTTTACCTCTTTCACTTAAAGACATTTTAATTAACTCTAAGTTTTTATAGTCAATAAATTCTACTTTCATTTCTGAATATTTACAATATTTTTTAGCGAACTTTCTTCTTGGTGCTGCCATTATTTATCCTTTTCTTTTATCTTATCTTGTTCTAAAACGGAATTTCTTCGTCTTCTACATTAATCTCAGGAATTCTTTGTTCTTGAGGATTATTTTGTCCATAATTAGCTTGTGTATTGTTATTGTAGTTATTTTGCTGATATGATTGTTGTTGCTGTTGTGCAGGTGCTTGATTATTATATCCACCACCTTGTTGCATATTATTAGAATCAGCTTTACTATCAAGAAATTTAAAAGATTCAACACTTAGAGCATGTTTGCTTCTTTTACTTCCATCTTGTGCTGTCCATTGTTCTAATACCAATCTACCTTCAAGTAGCACTTTAGAACCTTTTCTTACATATTGATTTAAAATCTCAGCAGATTTTCCAAATACAGAAAAATCTAAAAAACAAACTTCTTCTTTTTGTTCTCCAGCCTGTGTTTTGTACTTATGAGATGTTGCAATAGCACTTTTGGCTAAAGCAGAACCAGATGGTAAATATCTAAGTTCAATATCTCTTGTAAGGTTTCCTATCATAACTACTTTATTATACATTTTAAGCCTTTATTTGATTTTACAAATGAAGCTTACGCTTCTTTTGCTGCTTTCTTTGCTGCTGCGTCTTTCATTGAAGTCCAAGCTGCGATCTCTTTTTTACTTTCAAATTTAATAAACATATGTCTTAAAATATTTTCATTAATGTTGTAGTTTCTTTCTAATTCAAGAATAGATTCAGTAGGTGCAGTAAAGTAGATTACGAAGTAGTAACCTCTTTTGTTTTTATCGATTTCATATGCAAGTTCTCTTGAACCCATATCATCACATTCAATAATTTCACCACCATTTTTAGTGATATTTGATTTCACTAATTCAATTTGTGCTTGTGTTTCTTCTTCAGCAAGTGAAGGCTTAACAATAAACATTGTTTCATAATTTTTAATTCGTGCCATTTGTACTCCTTTTGGTTAATAAGCCGGTAAATAATTTTATCAGCAAGGCTTTATACTGGTGGCAATTACCAGTAAAAGTTTTGGATTTTAACAAAAAATAGCTGAATGTTGCCTTAGTTTAGATGATACATAACTATTGGAATCTAGGTGTCTGTTTGTTTTAAGTTCTAATTCTAAATCATTATAATAATTCATAATCTCTAAAAATTGTTTTGATTTAATTTTTGATGCAATAGTAGTCTTTTTTTCCCATACATCTTTAGGAGGAGAATAGCCTAAAATCTCTTTAGAATTTGGATATCCATGCGTTCTTGTATAAGAGTTTATCATAAAAAGTTGTTGAATAAATGTACTAATTTGAGAAATTAAAAATACTTCATTTACACCCTCTTCTAGTATTAGATAAATCTCTTTATTTATATTTTTATTATCAAATAAATTATGTAAAAAACCATCAACACTAACTTCGCCCATACCAAAACAATATTTTGAAATTATATTATAGGTAATCTCTTCATCTAATATTTGTAATTTTTTTAAGTCATTTACACAAAGGGATAAATTTTCTTCATGAGTAGCATATAAATGTGTTAATGCATCTTGTGTATATTTTAATCCTAAATTATTTGCTTCTTGTGATAAAACTGCAATAGCTTCATAAGGTTTTGGATTAAAAAATCTTACACATATTCCATCACCTTTAGGTGTAAATAATTTTTCATGTGTGCCTAATTTTTCATTTATATATATTGCAAAAATAACTACGCTATCTGGATTAGACTTAGCAGCATTGACTATAACTTCCATCTCTTTTTTTGGTATCTTTTTTGATGTTTTAATCACTATTAAATTATTTAAAGAAAAAAGTGATGACTGAGATAATTGATTTTTTATATAATTTAAATCATAATCATCATGATATATTTTTTCTACCTCATCAATAGCAATATCTAATGATTTGATTGTTTGTTCAATATAGTTATCTATTAGAAAATCAGCTTCACCATAAAATAAATATGCACTATTTCGTTGTTTCTGCCTTAGTATATTATCAAATTCATTTTTATACATATTTATTTATTTTTCCTAATATTTTATATCTGCAATAATCTTTTTAGTATATATATCACTTGAAGTGAGTTTAACTTTGAACTTTGAGAAAAGTTTTTGTCCTTTATAATTTGTAACAGTAGCTTTAGCTCCATATGCACCATCAATTAATTCAACAATACCTTTTTCAATATCAACTAATTTTACCATAAATTCTTTATATAAATTGTTTTTTGCCCATCTTGCATATTTTCTATCTTCATAATCCCATACACATGATGTAATATTTCTTTCTTGTGTACTTATATTTTCACATATACTATCAATATCTTTTGGAATTGATTTTGTTTTTAACATTCTATGTAATACAAGGTCACTATATCTTCGTATTGGTGATGTAAAATGAGAATATGATTCAAACCCTAATCCAAAATGTCCTCCATTAGAACTACTATAATGAGCTTGTTGTTGAGATTTTATAATAAGTTCATCAACTTCAGCACTTAATCCAACTTGCTTAGCTTTTGTTTGTGCATGAACTATTGTCTTATGTACTGTCTTTTTAGGCTCCACTTCTAACCCTAATAAATTAATATCAGTAATTAATTCATTTATTTTCTGTAAGGTTGGCTCATCATGAACTCTAAATATTCCATTTGTTCCTACTTTTTTTGCGGCTTCAATATTAGCTAAAAGCATACACTCTTCTACTAATGAATGAGATGGTGATGAAGTTTCTTTAGATACTGTTTCAAGCAATGATTTATTATTTAATACTAATCTTAATTCTGTAGTTCTAAAATCATATCCATTTCTTAATCTATTATGTTTAAAAGACTTTGTAACTTTATATAATGAAGCTAAACTTTTAAAAATTTGTTTATCAAGATCGGTATGCTGATCTAATTGACCATCCAACACTCTATCAATTCTCCCGTAAGAAAATTTTCTTTTTGAATTTATAGTAGCTTCAAATAACTCACTTTTAATGATTGATGAATTATTTTTATCAATATACATTGCAAATACAAAAGCAAATCTCTCTACATCTGGTTTTAATGAACAAAGATCTTCACTTAAAAATGCTGGTAACATTGGTAATACTTTTCCAGGTAAGTACATTGACAGTGCTCTTTTCTTAGCTTCTTTATCTATTTGACTATCTTGTTCTACAAATGCACTAACATCAGCAATTGCAACATATAAAATTTCATTTTCATCATCATAATATATTGCATCATCATGATCTTTTGCAGATGCTGGATCTATTGTACAAAATGGCAGATGTGTTAAATCAACTCTAGTATGCTGTGTTGTTCCTTCAGTGATTTTTTCATAATCATTTTTTGAATGTCTATAATCTTCATTATAAAGAAGTAAAGATATTGTCTCATCAATAAATGGATCCTCAATATTTCCTATAACTTTTAGAACCTTTTCATTATCACAAAGTACAATATCTCCATTTTTCTGTATAAAACTAATTGATTTCATATTTACATTTTCTTTAATAGAAAATAATTGATTGTTTTCTACATAACACAGTACTTCTTTATTTTGTGATTTTAATACTTCAATTACTTTTGCTTTAAATCTAGCTCTTGGATTGAAAATTTTTTGTACAATTACAATATCACCATTGTACGCACCATTTAAATTATCTTTGTCAATCAATAATTTTTGATTTTCATTTTTTGTTATTAACTTCGCAGAATTTTGTTTTAGCTCAATTACTCCAATTTCATATTTTGAATTGCCTTCATATTTTGCTGGTATTTCTATTGACATTTATTTATTGTCCTATATTTATTTATAACATGATAACTAACTTTTAATTCTTTTTAGGTATAATCCCGATAATTTATTTTAAAAGTAAGAAGGAAATATAAAATGGCATTAAATGTTTATTATGACAAAGACTGTAATATCGACTTAATTAAGTCAAAAAAAGTAGCAATGATTGGTTTTGGTTCTCAAGGTCACGCACACGCAGAAAACTTAAGAGATTCTGGAGTTGAAGTATGTGTTGGTTTAAGAAAAAATGGTTCTTCTTGGGCTAAAGCTGAAGCTAAAGGTTTTGAAACATTAACTGTTGCAGAAGCTACAGCATGTTCTGATGTGATTATGATTTTATTACCAGATGAAAATCAAGCTGAAATCTATGATAATGAAATTGCTCCAAACTTAAAAGATGGTGCTACTATTGCATTTGGACATGGTTTTAATATCCACTATGGTAGAGTTAATCCAGCTGCAAATATCAATGTAACAATGATTGCACCAAAAGCTCCAGGTCATACTGTAAGATCTGAATTTGTAAGAGGTGGAGGTATTCCTGACCTTATTGCTGTTGGACAAAATCCATCAGGAACTACTAAAGAATTAGCATTATCTTATGCATCTGCAATTGGTGGTGGAAGAACTGCTATTATTGAAACAACTTTCAAAGATGAAACAGAAACTGATTTATTTGGAGAGCAAGCTGTATTATGTGGTGGAGCTGCTTCACTTGTACAAGCTGGTTTTGAAACATTAACTGAAGCTGGATATGCTCCTGAATTAGCATACTTTGAGTGTCTTCATGAGTTAAAACTAATTGTTGACTTAATGTTTGAAGGTGGAATCGCTGATATGAGATATTCTATTTCTAATACTGCTGAGTATGGTGATTATGTTTCTGGAAAAAGAGTTATCAATGATGAATCTAAACAAGCTATGAGAGATATCTTAACTGAAATTCAAGATGGTAGATTTGCTAAAGACTTTATCCTTGAAGGTCAAGCTGGATACCCTAGAATGAATGCTGAAAGATCAAATGATAAAGAAAAACTTATCACTAAAACAGGTAACTCTCTTAGAGATATGATGCCTTGGATCTCTGCAGGTAAAATCGTAGATCAAGAAACTAACTAGTTTCATAAATTTTAAGTCCCTCTTGGGGCTTAATATAATATCATGTCGTTATGGCTAAAAAACGAACTATCAAAAAGAAATCATTTAAATCAAAAAGAAATTATGTTCCTAAGATTGTAGTTATAATACTATTTTCTCTTATTATTTCACTTGTAACATATATATTATTGGTAACAAAATTTAAAGAAGATATTCCTCTTGAGGAAAAAACTCCTGCTTTAAATATCATCTACAAACAAGAGCCAGTAAAGAATATTGAAAAAAAGAAAGTTGATATAAAAAAAGAATATAACAAAATTATAAAAGAAAAGACTACTACAAAGACAAAAAAAACAGTAGTCAAAAAAGATACAAGACCAAAATTAGCAATAATAATAGATGATATTAGTTTTCAATCACAAGTGAATATAATCCAAGATATTGGATATCCTATAACAATGGCATTTCTTCCACCAACATCTAGACATAAAAATTCTGCAAAAATTGCTAAGAATATACCATTTTATATGATTCATTTTCCACTTGAAGCTCAAACTTTTAAATTCGCTGAAGACAAAACTCTTAAAATAAACGATAGCTATGAAAAAATACTTCAAAGAGTTCAAGAATTACATATTTTATATCCAAAAGCTACCTATACAAATAACCATACAGGTAGCAAGTTTACAGCTAATACCAAAGCTATGAATAATCTAATGAAAGCCCTGAAAAAATATAATTTTACATTTGTAGATAGTAGAACTACTGCAAAAAGTGTAGCTAAACAAACATCTTTAAAACATAATGTACCATTTTTAACAAGAAATATTTTTCTAGATAATAAACAAGACAAAGTATATATTCAAGGTCAACTAAAGAAAGCTATACGTATTGCAAAAAAATATGGATCTGCAATTGCAATTTGTCATCCTCGAAATATCACACTAAAAACATTAAAAGAATCAAAACATCTATTAAAAGATGTTCAAATGGTATTAATAAATCAATTATGATAAATACTATTAATTTTCATATTAATGAACTTAATTCTATGAAAAAATATCCTAATGAGCTTTTTTATATAGGAGATACTTCACTACTTAAAAGACAAAAAATTTCAATTGTTGGAACACGAAAACCAACACAATATACAAAACAATTTACTGCAAACCTAGCATCACAACTTTCAAATTCTGGTATTTGTGTGGTAAGTGGTGCTGCTATGGGTGTAGATGCTATTGCACATACTAATGCAGGATATGAAAATACAATTGCCGTTGTAGCAAATGGATTAAATATAAGATATCCAGCTATTAACAATAAACTCATCCAATCAATAGAAGAAAAAGGTTTAATGCTTAGTAGCTATAGTAATAATACAAGGCCTACTAGATATTCATTTGTTCATAGAAATGAAATCGTTGTTGCACTTGGTGATATTTTAATTGTAACTCAAGCTGATCTTAATAGTGGTAGCTTAAGAAGTGTAGAATACGCATTATCTATGGGGAAAAAAGTATATACACTTCCTCATAGAATTGGTGAAAGTGAAGGTACAAATAAACTTCTAGAAGATGGCAATGCTACTGCTATTTATAATATTGAACAATTTATTAAAGACTTAGGATTTGAATCTAATGGTCAAAACTCTAATGATGAGCTACTTAACTACTGTCTAAATAATCCAGTTTATGATGATGTAGTTTCAAAATTTGGACATAAAGTTTTTGAATATGAATTACTTGGTAAAATTAAAATAGAAAATGGAAGAGTTATAGCCTTATAAACTCTTTTAAAAATAGGGAATTTTGAATAAGATCAATGAAAAGATAAAAAATCACAAGGAGTTTACTACTGTAAATAACGAGTGCTTTTTTATCTTTGAAGCAGAGATTATTCTAAAGTATCATTTTTCAAAGAGTTTTGGATTGATACAGGAACAAAGAATAACGATACTAAATATGCAAACAGTGTTCCACCAATAAGAGCTACACCTAATCCACCAAATACAGCATCACCAGCTAACAAACTACTTGCAAATACAATTGCTAATACTGTAAGTAAAATTGGTTTTGCTCTAGTTGCCGTTGCTACTGCAATTGCTCTATTAGCACTTAGTTTATCTGTATCCATTAATTGTTGAGCAAAATCTACAATTAAAAGTGAATTTCTTGAATTAATTCCTATAAGTCCAATAAAGCCAATGAGCGATGTAGCTGTTAAATAAAATGTATCATTAGTAATTTGATCCATAACATAATGTCCAAATATAACACCAATTAATGAAAGGAAACTAGCCATTACTATTGCACCTGCTAATGCAAATCTTTTATAATAAATTACCATTAGAAGATATATAAGTACCAATGCTCCAATAAATGCTCCACCTAATTCAATAAATGTATCAATAGTAACTTTTAGTTCTCCATCCCATACAAGCTCAAATACCTCTTGTGTTTTTTTATCTTTAAATGATAAGTTTAGCATATTACTTTTAGTAACTTCATAATCATTTGTCATCTGATTCAACATATCATTTCTAGCATCAAGAAGTGGATAAATTTGACTATCCATATCTGTTTCTGCAATAACATTTATCATATTTTTTAAGTTCTTACTTGTAATTGTAGGTGCTTGTAAAGTTTCTTTTATAGTTACAAATTCACTCATAGGAATCATTAAACCCATCTCATTCATAAGCATTAAGTTTTTAAGTTTTTTTAATAACTCTTTTTTACTTCCATCTTTTAATACTCTACAATCACCTATTCTTACAAATAATGGAATCTGATTTTGAGCATTAGCATCATTTACAACACCTAATCCAAATCCTTCAAATGCAATATAAAGCATTTTCTTAACTTGCTCTAATCCAACACCACTTTCTAATACTTTATTATTATCTAAAATTAATGAATATTTTTTAGTAGTTTCATCTGCTAATACATCTACATCAACTAATGTTTTTTGTTGTTTAAAAATATTAGCAATTTTATGTGCAAATTCTCTTCTACTCTCAAAAGAATCTCCTCCATAAATTTCACCAACAACAGAAGCTAATACAGGAGGGCCAGATGGTAGCTCTACAAATTTAATATTTACATCATGATGTGAACATTTATTTTGAATTATAGGTCTTATTCTATGAATCATATTATAACTTTGTTCACTTCTATGACTAGCTTTATTAATATTTATCATCATCTCTGCTTCATTTTGTTCAGATTTTAAAATACTACCTTTTACCATACCTGCAAAATCTAAAGGTTGCCCTTCTGCTAAAAATATAGAAGTTGATATTACATCTTGTTCTTGCATTAAGATAGATGCAATACAAGAAGTAACATCTTTTGTATCACTTACACTTTTACCTTTTGGTAAATCTACATATATAGAAAATGTATCACTATCTTTACCTGGTAACATTTTTGCTTTTACTAGCTCTGTAGGTATCATATAAATTGACCCTGCAAACAACATTAATGATATAAGATATACCATATATTTTTTAAATCTACTTTCTAAAATAGAATATATTAGTCTCTCTAACATTAGTGTCCTTTCTTTTTTAATAATTTATTTACTAAGTATGGCGTAAATATGTATGCCACAAATAACGACATAAATAATGCAATAGGTACAAATACAGGTAATGGATGCATAAATTGTCCCATCATTCCACCCACAAAAAACATTGGAATAAATGTCATAATAATAGCTATTGTAGCTACATTTGTAGGGTTACCTATCTCATTTGTAGCTTCTACTGCTATTTGTGCAATAGTTTTACCTTCACTATGGGATGAATGCATATGTCTATGTATATTTTCAATTACAATAATAGCAGCATCTACAAGTAGCCCAAGACTTAAAAGTAATGCAAATAATGTAATTCTATTAATAGTTTCTCCAATCATTAAGCCTACAAATAATGTAAGTGCTAGAATCATAGGTACTGTAAGTGATACAATTAAAGCTTCTTTAAATCCAAGTGCAAAGATAAGTAAAATTGCTATAATTACAACAGAGATCAGTAAATGAAACATAAGTTCATTTACTGCATGATTTGCTGTATATCCGTCATCTCGTGTAATTACATATCCAATGTTATTAGCTTCAAGATCATCTTTTATAGTTTCAAAATATGCAAATACTTCTTTATTTATTACAACAGTATTTGCACCTTTTAACTTTGAGACAGTTAAAGTTAAACTCTTTTGTGCCAAATTATCTTCATAATGTAATTTTGAATATAATATATTTTCTTTTTTATCTTGAATATTAGAACCAAGAGCAACAGTAGCAATATCTTTAACATATACTGGTTTTCCATCATATGAATCTATTAATATATTGCTAATATCATTTACACTTCTAATTCCATGATCCAATCCAAATACAGTAAAACTATTATTTTGCATAGCCCCTTTAATATCAGGTAATTCAAATGTTATATCTTTTAAAGTCATTGCAACTTGTCCTAAAGTCATTTTATATTTCTTTAATTTTTTTAAACTAACTAAAATATTAAATTGCTCTTTTTTTTCACCCTTAAGATCAATTTTTGCAACATTATTTATTTTAGAAATACTATGTCCAATATAATCTATTTTTTTAAAAAGTTCTGTATCAGTTAAAGTTTTTGATTTTGAATAAAATGCTATTGTCGCAACTGGGATATCTGTATCAATATCCATTGTTTTAATAATAGGCTGCATTGCAGTTTTTGGTAAAGCATCCATATTTTTCATGATTTGATCATAAAGTTTTAAATCAGAAATTCCTTTATCCTCTCCAATGTAATATTGAACTTGAACAATACCTACATTATCACGTGCTGTTGAAAATATATTTTCAATACCTTTAATCTCCCTAATCTTTTTTTCAAGAGGTTCAATTATCACTTTTTGAATTTCATTAGCTTTTGCTCCAGGCATTGCCACAATTACTGCACCACCTGCTACTTTAATCTGTGGATTTTCTTCTCTAGGAGTTAGTTCAAGGCTTAAATATCCTAAGACCAATATAACTAATCCTAAAATTAAAGTCAGTGGATGCTTAATAAATGTTGCTGCTAATTTTCCAGCTATATTTTGATGACAACTATTCTTTTTAGCTTCTAATACATCATTTTTATATATTTCTTCTTCACTACAACTCATCATTTACCTCTTTAGTGAGCTACCAATTGATAGCTTTAGTTTTGCAGAAGTGATTGTCTGATCATATTGAGACATAATAACATCTGCTTGTACTTTTAGCATATTTTCTAATTGCATTAAAAGATACATCATATTTGTTCTAAACTTTAGATTATTAGCAAACATATCTTCTGTTTCTTTTAAGATATCTTCTGCCATTGCTTGTGTTTTAACTTTTTGTTTTAAAGTACTTGTTTGTGTTTGGAAATCTAAATAATTTTTCTTTACTTGAAGATTAATACCTTCTTTCATATATTCAAAATAATTTTTAGTTTTAAGATAATCTATTTTTGCTTTTTGCTTTTTTGCTTTTGTGATATCACCATCAAATAATGTATAAGTAAGGCCAATAGCAGCTACATAATAATCATTTTCATGTATATTAAACGGAGTATTTAATGTATCATTATTCATACCATATTCAAAATGTGTGCCAACCATCGGTTTTTCAGCAGCTCCATCAAATACTATTTTCTTTTTCATAGTATCTGTATTTAATTGCATCCACTTATAATCATCTCTTGTACTTATTGCATCTTTTTGCAAAGTATCCAATGTACTTTTATCTAAAGAAAATATAGTAAACTCTTCAACATCTGTAATTGTTTTATCATTTGTTAGAAATTGTAAATATGCAATTGCTAATTTAAATTTTGTTTGTGCTTCTTCAATCTTTGCATCTACACTGTATGCTGCCATTTTTGATTGTTTTACATCAATTATTCTTACTAGTTTTCTATCATAAAGTTCTTGTGCTTTTTTATTAAACCTAGAAGTAATTACTTTAGCATTTTTTGTCATATTTATAAATTTCTTTGCAGCAACTGCACCATTGTATGCCTTTAGTACTTCTAGTCCTATTTGCTTTTTATCGTGTAAAAATTTAGCTTGATTTGCTTTAATTTGAAGCTTTGCCATAGCTGCTGCACTTTCAAGCTTACCACCTGTATATAATGGCATCTCAAAAGTAAGTTTTGTTTCAAAATTATTTCTAGCTTCTGGATAGTTTAAGTCTTTTGGTGCAACAGGTAATGGATTAGTTGCTCCACTCATATCAAATTCATTAAATCCAAAATCTCCAAATGTAGCTTCCCTTGATGCTAATTTCATTCCAAATACATATCCAGCATTATTTGTTCTTGAAATTTGTTCTGAAAATTCTAACTTACCTTTTTTATATCCTTGAGCTTCTTTTAAATCTTCTATAGATTTTTTACTCTCATATTCTTTTGCTTTTAATTCTTTATTGTTCTGAAGTGTTAAATTTAATGCTTCTTGAAATGTTACAGTTTTAGCAATAATTAAAACTGGTAAAGCAAGTATTAATAGTAATTTATTCATCATTTTCTCCTATTTTAATTAATTTTAGTAGTGATTTTATATGTAACTGTAATAAATTTTCATCATTATAATTATCTAATGATGAAAATAATAATACACCTTCACCTATTACAAATAGCCCATTAGCAAATTCTAAAGATTGAGGTTTTAGTTTACCACTTAAAATACCTTCTCTTAAAATGTCTTTTAACCAATTTGTATATTTTTCTTTTATATTATACAAAAAATCAACCATTTTCTCACTTGGATCATCTAAACAGATAGATATAAACTCTTTATATATCTTTCTTCTTTTTATACCTTCATCGCAGTTAGATATACAAAGATCAAAAAGTGCTAATATTTTATCTTCTATTTTATTAGTATTTTGAATACTATATAATATTTCCTTATCATATGACTCTTGAGCCTGTTCAATTATTGCAAATACAATATCTTCTTTTGATTCAAAATATTTGTAAATACTTCCCTTTGCTACACCTGCATTCTTAGCAATTTCACTAATTGTAAGATTTGAATAGCCTTTTTCTAAGAATAATGCTGTTGCACTTTGTGCAATATCATCCCTTTTTTTAGGTTTATCTACAACTTTTGGCATATATATCCTTTTTATGACTATCAGTCATTATAAAATATTTATCCTTTTATCTTTATAAAGTGTCATAAATATGTCAATATAATATTAATTATAAGTAAAATGTATTTACACTTAACCTTAAATTAACCTTAAAGAATATAGAATTATTAGTAATATTTATATAAGGAGATTGATATGGCAAGGTTAGTTGTACTTGGAGGTGGTGTGTCTGGACATACTGCTGCAACATTCGCTGCAAAATGGCTAGGGGATGAACACGAGGTGCTAGTTGTAACACCAAATAGTAAGTGGAATTGGATTCCATCAAATATTTGGGTAGGTGTAGGTGATATGCCAAAAAGTGATGTTGTATTTGATTTAGCACCTGTATACAAAAAAGCTGGAATTACTTATGCACAAGCAAAAGCTATATCTATTAATCCAGAAGGTAATGAATCAAGTGATAAATCATTTGTAACTATTGAATATACAGGGCAAGAAAAAGAAGGTCAAAGTGCAAATATTGAATATGACTATTTAATTAATGCAACTGGTCCTAGGCTAAACTTCGGTGCAACACCTGGACTTGGTATTGGTAATCAACTAGGAGAACATACCGTTTCAGTTTGTACAGCAGATCATGCAGAACATGCAAATCATGAGCTTCAAAAGTTAATTAATGATATGAAAAATGGTCAAAAGAAGAAAATATTAATTGGTACTGGGCATGGTATGTGTACATGTCAAGGTGCAGCATTTGAGTATATTTTTAATGTTGAAAATGTAATTAAGAGAGCTGGTGTTAGACATATGGCTAATATTAAGTGGATTTCAAACGAACAATTTTTAGGTGACTTCGGTGTTGCCGGTGTACATATTACATCTAATGGACATGTTGTATCTTCTAAAATTATGGCGGAATCATTATTTGTAGAAAGAGATGTTGATTGGATTACTGGTGCACATGTAAGTAAAGTAGAAGAGGGGAAAGTTTCTTATGAATTACTTGATGGTAGTACCGGTGAAGAGGAATTTGACTTTTCTATGCTAATCCCTCCATTTGCTGGTGTAGGAATAAAAGCATATGGAAAAGATGGTTCAGATATTACTGATACAGTATTTGCTCCAAATGCATTTATGAAAGTTGATGCTACTTATGGTAAAACAAAATTCGAAGACTTCAAAGCTTCTGATTGGCCATCAACATATCAAAATCCTACATATAAGAATATGTATGCAGTAGGTATTGCATTTGCTCCTCCACATCCAATCTCAATGCCAATGACAACTCCAAATGGTACTCCAATTACACCTGCACCACCTAGAACAGGTATGCCTTCAGGAATTATTGGTAAGGCAGTTGCTGCTTCTATTTGTGATATGATCAAAGGAAAATCAAACACTCCTACACATACGGCTTCTATGGCTGAGATGGGCGCTGCTTGTGTTGCTAGTACAGGAAAAGGATTCTTTAATGGTACTGCAGCTGCACTTACTGTTTATCCAGTTGTTCCAGATTATGAAAAATACCCTGGAACAGGTAGAGATCCAGAACATACATTTGGTGAAATTGGTTTAGCTGGTCACTGGATTAAACAAATTTTACATCACTTATTTATATGGAAAGCTAAGCTTAAACCATTCTGGACAATAATACCAGAATAATAGTGTTTATTTTAGTCTAATTAAAATAAACAACATTTAAGAAATTGAATAAAAAAGGAAAACAAATGAGCATGTTAGAAGCACAAAAGAATATGACACCATATGATAATAAAACATTTAATACTATGGTACCAGGTCCATTTATGAGGTATATGAGAACTAATCTTTTATGGCAAGCAATTCGATTTATATATATTAATATTAAAATGATTGTTGTAGTAGCAAAAAGTCACTAGACAAATGATTAAAAGTAAAACCTTAGCATCTGATAGAGTTTTATTTTTAGTTAAATTTATAATCACACTAGAAGTACTTCTTCTAGCTGTGCCAATATTTAACGATACATTTATTTTATATGTATCATTTTCACAAAATATTGGTATAATTAACTTTATATCATTTATATTATTACTTATTTATTTTTTCTGGCACTATATTGATGCAAAGAAAAAAATGACATGTACAGGCTGTAAAATAGCAAATACAGGAGCAAATGTCATTATATACTCTATATCACTTTTTATAATATATCTATTTTATAATTTTTTATAACATTTATTTGCCAGAGGATATATTATTTATTTAAAAGCTCTACAGCTTCATTAAACTTATACTGTTTAATTAAACTTTTAATTAGATCAAATAATTCTTGATCATCTTTATCTAATTTATAAATTTCAAGTTCTTCTATAATTATTTTACAATAAATTTATATTTAATGTAGTGTCATCCACTACTAAAATTGTTTTACTTTTCATCACTATTTCCAATTAAAATTATACTATACAACTATACTAGCATACAATAGTGTCAAACTAGTGAGATATTGAAAATATTTTTATTGAGATAATTTATCCATAGCTTTACTACACATAGCCAATCCAAAACTTCCTGTAACACCTACAAAACTTCCTAGATCTTTACATTGAGGTAATTCTGAGGAAAATATAACTTTGAAGTTTTTATTAAACCTTATCTTCTTTAATTCTTCACGAATTTTTTTAGCAAATGGGTCATTATGTGTTTTCCAAATATTTATATATTCTATTTTTGTAGGATCTAATCTTTTTGCACTTCCAGTTGTAGATACTAACTTTTTATAATATCTTTTTATAATTTGTACTTTTGGTTTAATATCATCTATTGCATCAAGTATTAAATCATATTCATTTAGATCATTATTTTCTATCCATTCTAAATCTATTTTAGCTTCAATTGCAATTATTTTTGGATATAAGGTTTTTAAGTGTTCTACTTTTGAAACTCCAATAGCATCACTACCTATTTGTCTATTTTGATTTGTTTCTTCAAAGCAATCATAATCTACAATAGTAATATTTGTAATACCACTTCTATAAAGACAATCAAGTGCATAACCACCTACTCCACCTACTCCTAATATAATAACTTTAGCATTTTGCAAGTGCTCAAATTTATCACCAAAAATCTTTTTACATCTATCATATTTCATATTTTAACTTTTTGTTTATTTTAGATATTATATCATAAATAAAAATGAATATTAAAAGGGATTTTGTGGAAAAAGAACCAATGACAAACAAAGGGTATGAAGAATTAACTACCCTACTTAGTGATATGAAACTAAGTCAAAGACCAAAAATTGTAATAGATTTAGATGAAGCAAGACAATTAGGTGATTTAAAAGAAAATGCTGAATACCATGCAGCTAAAGAAGATTTAGCAAATATGGATAAAAAAATTGCTGAAACAGAGGATACTGTAAGTAGATCAATTATTATTGATCCAGCTATCTTACCTCATGATAAAATTAGCTTTGGGTCTAGTATAGTTTTAATTGATCTTGATACAGATGAAGAGATTAACTATACAATAGTTGGATCTCAAGAATCAAATCCTGAGGAAGGATTAATTTCGTTCAATTCACCACTTGCAAAACAACTTCTTGGAAAAGAAGAAGGTGATGAAGTAAAAGCTAAACTTCCTGGTGGTATTAAAGAATTTGAAGTAGAAAAAGTATTTTACAAGGGATAATGATGATAAATGTAGCAATTGTAGGTGCTAGTGGATACACTGGACTTGAACTAATTAAAATACTTATTAATCATCCTAAATTTAATATTACATACATTGCTAATAGTGAAGGTGGAGTGAATGTAACAGATCTTCATCCATCACTTGATGGTGTTTTGGATATGGATGTACAAAAAGCCAATGCCAATGAAATTTCAAAAGTAGCCGACCTTGCATTTTTAGCACTTCCACACAAAGCATCTATGGGATTTGCAAAACAGCTTTTAGCATTAGAAATAAAAGTTGTAGATTTATCTGCTGATTATAGACTTCAATTAGATACATATGAGAAACACTACTGTCCACATGAAGATAAAGAAAATTTAAAACATTCAGTATATGGATTACCTGAATTTTATAATGGATTAATTCCACATGCTAAACTAGTAGCAAATCCAGGATGTTATCCAACTGCAACATTACTTGCTCTTGTACCATTTGTACCATATATTGATCCAAAATCAAATATATTTATTGATGCAAAAAGTGGTGTTAGTGGTGCTGGAAAAAAGCTAAGTGAAACTACACATTTTGTCAATGTTAATGAAAATATTTTTGCATATAATCCTTTTGGACATAGACATGCTCCAGAAATTGAAGAAAAGATATTAGAACTTACTGATATAAAAGCGAATATAAATTTTGTACCACATCTAATACCTGTAAATAGAGGTATGTTAGTTTCTATTTATGCAACATTAGAAGATGTATGTGATGCAAAACAAGTACTAAAAGACTTTTATGCCGATGATAAATTTGTTAGAATTAAAGATGAACCTGTAACTATTAAAGATACAAGTGGTACAAATTACTGTGATATTTTTGTAGAACAAAATGGTAACTCTATTTTTATTAGTAGTTCAATTGATAATCTCTTAAGAGGTGCATCTACTCAAGCTGTTGTAAATGCAAATTTAATGTGTGAATATGAAGAAGACTTAGGTATTTCAAAAATAGCTTATGTACCTTAATATAAATGAGAATGCAATATTTATTGCAGACTCTCACTACAATTCAAATCGTCCTATTTTAAAAGAGACTTTAGAAGAAATTTTATCTAAAAAGATTATAACTGATCAACTATTTTTAATGGGTGATGTATTTGATTTTCTATCTGATGATATATCATATTTTCAAAATAAAAATAAAGATGTCATAGATTTAATTAATCAAATATCTCACCATATTGAAGTTATTTACCTAGAAGGTAATCATGATTTTAATCTATCTAATACATTTCATAACTCACTAGTAATAAGTAGAGAATATCAACCATTAATTTGTACATATAATAATAAAAAAATTGCTCTTTCTCATGGTGATATATTTATGCCAAAAGCATATAATATTTATACTAGTTTCATAAGATCAAAAGCTACAGGAAAACTTGCAAACATACTAGATATTAATAATATCATATTTAAAAATCTTAACAATTGGCTATTGAATAAAGATATATGTGGAAATATAAAAGAGTTTGAAAAATTTGCACAAAAAAGAATAAATAATTATTCAAACTATGATATAGATTATATTATTGAAGGTCATTACCATCAAGATAAACAATATAAAAACTATATAAATCTTCCATCACTTATTTGTAATGGAAGATATTTTTGTATTAAAGAAATCTAAACTAATAAAGCAATTTTATAGGCTATAAAGCTCATTAACCAAGCTATAACAGTAGTAAATATAAAAAGATAAGCTAAATATTTATACCCTCCTGCTTCTTTTGCAAAAACCATTGATGCTGCAAAACAAGGAAGATAAATCATAACAAATACAATAAATGACACTGCTGTTGCAAACGGTATTTGCTCTTTAATAGCATTTAAGAGTTCATCAGATTCCTCATCTACTTCGTCACCTACATTGTATAAAATACCTAAAGTTGCAACTACAACTTCTTTTGCAGCTAATCCAGTTTCTAGTGCTATACTTAATTTCCAATCAAATCCAAGTGGTGCAAAAAATGGTTCAGTCATCTTTCCAACTTGTCCTAAATAACTATGCTCTAACTGTAAAGCTTGATTATCACTATTATGCTTAGGATAATTTGATGCAAACCATATTAAAATAGTAGCAGCTAAGATAAAAGTACCAGCTTTTTTTAAATAAGACCAAGCTTTTTGTGAAACTATCATATAAATAAGTTTTAGTGTTGGTAATCTATACTTTGGCATCTCCATTACAAATGGTTCGTCATCACCTTTAAATACTGTAACTCTTAATACTTTTGCCATCACAAGACCCAATAAAGCTCCAGCAATATAGATATAAAATAATACATCTCCAGCAACTTCAGGACTAAAAAATGCACCAGCAAAAAGTACATATACAGGAAGCTTTGCGCCACATGACATAAATCCAATTATAAATAATGTAATAAGTCTATCTTTTTCATTTTTAAGTGTTCTTGTTGCCATATATGCTGGCACACTACATCCAAAGCCTGTAACTAAAGGGATAAAGCTTTTTCCATGAAGTCCAAACTTATGGAAGAAACCATCTAATAAAAAAGCAACTCTAGACATATATCCAGTTGTTTCAAGAAGTGCAATACCAATATATAAAATAATAATATTTGGTAAAAATAATACAACAGCACCAACACCAGCAATAATACCATCAACTATTAAAGATCGAAGTCCATCATGTGCAATACTCATTCCAACTGCATCACCAAGCCAAGAAAAAAGAGAATCAATATAATCCATAGGAATTGCACCAAGCTCAAATGTAAGTTGAAATAATCCCCACATTAAAAAAAGAAAAATAGGAATGCCAACAAATTTATTAATTAAAATATCATCAATTTTTTTACTTAATGGTTTATGATTTTTTGGCTGTGCACAACTAACTGTTTCAGCTTTAATACCTCTTGATATTGCATTGTGTTCTATTGCTTGAATATCAGCATGACTTTTTGTTTCAAAATATGTATGTATATTATCATGACATTTTATAAGTAATGGTTGTAATTCCATAAATACAGGCTTATCATGTATCTCTTTAAAAAAATTTTCATCTTCACTTAAAAGTTTTATAGCCATCTCTCTACTATTTAGATCAGAAAAACTATAATCATCTTCATCAAAAAAATTCTTAATAGTAAATATTTGTTCTTCTATAATATCACTATAACTTACTTTTGATCTTAGTCTATTATCATCATCGGCTATATCATGGACTTTATTTAAAAGCTCATCAACACCATCTTTTGTATTTGCAGATACAGCAATTACAGGAATTCCTGTAATTGCTTCTATTTGAGCGACATCAATAGTAATGCCCTCTTCTTTTGCTTCATCAATCATATTTAAGGCTATAACCATTTTTTTATTCATATTTAGAAGTTCTAATGTAAGAAGCAGGTTTCTTGTAATATGTGTAGAATCAACTACATTTAAAATTACATCATAATCTTCATTTTGTAAAAAATCTCTTGCAACTTTTTCCTCTTGTGAAAAACCATTTATTGAATAAGTACCTGGTAAATCAATTATTTCTAAAATGTGACAATGATGTTCAAATGTAACTTGACTTTTTTCAACTGTAACACCAGAGAAGTTTCCAACTTTCAATCTTGAGTCAGTCATTGAATTAATTAAGGATGACTTACCTACATTTGGTTGACCTGCTAATACAACTTTAATTGGTTTCATTATAACGCCTCAACTTCAATTTGTTCTGCTTCCTCTATTCTTAATGCTATTTCTGTACCATCAATATTTACTGCCATTGTATTCCTAGCTAATGAAATTTCATCTACAATTATTGTTGTACCTTTTATAAGTCCAAATGAATAAAATCTTTGTTTTAATTCATCAGTACAATTTATTTGTATGATTTGTGCTTCTTGACTTATATCTAAGTTAGATAATAACATTATAGCTCCTAGTTTTATATATACAAATGATAACCATTATCAACTTAACAAAGTATTAAAATGATATTCATTCTCAATTAATTATATTAAATATTGTCTATTATTCCAATATGAAAAAATAATTTTATACTGCAAACATTAATTGAGATAAAAATATAATTATTACTACAAATATAAATGGAAATCTATGTGATGTAAATACAAGTGGTTGTATACCAAAAAATACTTGTAATACACCTCTTAATCCTAACCATCCACCTAAAAATGCTTTAATAGATAGTACAATTTGAAAGTTTGATAAGCCATCATCAGATATTGGTCCAAAATTTACATGAATTAAATAAGCCCCTGATACAACAGCAACTATTAATGCCTTTGGAACTAATTGTTTTGTAAAAAGTGCAAAATATTTTCTAACTTCTGCATATTTTTGGGGACTTAAAGTCTTTTGCATTCTCATTAAAATTAAATTATCTGTGATTAAAAATCCACCGTAAATAAATACTGAAAATATATGTACTAAATGAAATATTAAATATGTCATGATTATCCTTTTATATTTTGAATTTTATCTAACAATATATCAATTTATATTGATACATATCAACATGAATTGTATAATATATTTTAATAATAATTATAATTTAAATCAATATATTTAAGTTAATTTTGGTATAATGAAAAAATACACAGGAGAAAGTATGAAAAAAACAATATTTATGGATAAATATCCAGTATATACACTTGAACTAGATAAGTCAAATATTAAAAAAACTCAAATATTAGAAATAGTAGAATACTTTCAATCAAAGATAAAAGCTCATCCAATAGCAAAATTTATTTCTGTTTTTGATCATTATACTCATACTAAAGAATTAAATGGTGAAATTGATCCATCTATACTTGATGCTCAAAATATTATCTTTTGTTTTGGACCAGCAATTCCAAATACTAAAATATTAGCAATAAGACCAAGATCTATAGCAATAGCAGAACTTACAGATAAATTTGTGATTGAGTTTATTGAAGCACCAAAAGAACAGATACACCAACTAATGGAAAGCTGGGCAAAAGGACTAGAGAATGAATAATGAAATACCTTTAGCCTGTAATAATGATACTTGTATGAAACATACAGAATGTTTAAGATTTAAACTTTATAAAGATGGAGCACAACAATATAAATCTTTTAATGGTAATCCTAGAAAAGCCTGTGGTAAATTTATTCAAAATAAAGACTAATCCTTAATCTCTATAGACCATTACCCCACATATGCATTTTTTTTGCCATTACTAAATCATAGTTTGGAAATATATCTATAAAATTTGCAGCTCTAAATTCATTATTTTCAAGTAGTTCATACATTGCAGTTTTATCTATAGTTCCTTTTTTTTCTATGATAATAATATCTGCAGCATTTGCTAGTGCAGTATATGATATTTTTAATAAGGCTTCATTCTTTTGATGTTGATTAAATATATTTTTTAGAACAATAATATCTACACTTCTAGGACTTACTCTAAAAGGTTTTTTAATATCTTCTATATACTGAATCTTTGAATTTGGAAATTGTTCTTTGAGTGTTTCATCCTCTTGACCATAAATAATAAGATTCAACTTGCTTTCTTTTTCATTTAGTAAAGATTGAAGTGCAAAACTTATTTCACATACACCAGAACTAACTTCAAGAAATGTATTCCCAGGGTATGGATTAAAAAGCTGTAAAAATTGAGTTGTACCATTCATTTATAAAAACATCATCTTTGCCAAAATCACTATTAAAATTCCTAGTACAATAACTAGCTTATGAAAATGGTGTTCCATAAATGAACTCTTTTTTCTTTTAGTTAATCTTACAAATAAATTTGATAGTACTCCTAGTACAATTATCAATGCTAATAATATTTTAAATACTAAAATTTGTTGTAATGATGTATCAAAAAACCCAGCATCTGAATTTATATATTTTGACATCATCATTCCACCTGTTAAAACTATGAACATTAGTGTTATAGGAAATATCTTAAAACTTCTTTTTCCAAGTGATTGATTGATCTTTTTTTGAGTATCACCATCAAATTTGTTTTTTAATGATGATATCACTGCTAAATCTGTAAATACATAACCTAAGAACATAATTCCAAGCATTAAATGTATAATGTGTGCATAGGGATAGATAACTTCCATTATAAGCCTTTTTTATTTTATTTTCAAAGAATACAAAATAAAGGCTTAATATTATTTAAATAATTAAAAAGTAAGTATATCTAAAATTACAATTTTAATAATGATAATCATATAGGTATTCAATAATATTATGTTAAAATATCATAAATATACTCATTAGGATTAATAATGCAAGATAATACCGAAGTAATTGATAAGCTAAAAAATATCATAAAAGATAGAGGCTTAAAATATACTAAACAAAGAGAAGTAATATTTGAAACAATTTTAAATAGTGAAGAGCATTTAAATGCTGAAGAGCTTAATATTATTATCTCAAAAGAATATCCAGATTTAAAAATCGGCATTGCTACAATTTATAGAGCATTATCATTTTTAGAAGAGGTTAATCTTATTTCATCAATAGCACTAAATAATGACGGTAAAAAATTTGAAGCAAATTTAAAAGATCACCATGACCACATAATATGTGTAAAATGCAATGATATTGTAGAGTTTGTTAGTGAAAGTATTGAAAAAGCCCAAGATAAAATTGCTCAAGATAATGGATTTAAACTATTAGATCATACTATGTACCTTTATGGTGTGTGTGGAAAGTGTCAATAATGGGATTTACTAAACTAGGACTATCAAAACCAATATTAAAAGCAATCCAAGATCAAGGATATGATAAACCAACACCAATTCAAAAGCAATCTATCCCTATTATTTTAAAACAACAAGATGTATTAGCAGGAGCACAAACTGGTACTGGTAAAACTGCTGGATTTACACTACCAATGCTTGAACTTCTATCTAAAAAAAATATTAAGAAAAGAAGAACACAAGTAAGAGCATTAGTTTTAACTCCTACAAGAGAATTAGCTGCTCAAGTATATGAAAATGTAGATTTATATAGTAAATATTTACCACTAACATCTGCTGTAGTATTTGGTGGAGTTAGCATTAATCCCCAAAAATCAAAACTTAAAAATGGACTAGATATTCTTGTAGCAACTCCAGGAAGATTATTAGATCTAATTGGTCAAGACTCTTGTGATTTATCGCAAGTTGAATTTCTAGTACTTGATGAGGCAGATAGAATGCTTGATATGGGATTCATTAATGATATTAAAAAAATCCTTGCAATGCTTCCTTCAAAAAGACAAAACTTATTATTTTCAGCTACATTCTCTACAAGTATAAAAAATTTAGCAGATAAGCTTCTAAATGAGCCTGTATTAATAGAAGTAGCTAAAAGAAATCAATCATCACATAATGTAACACAAGCAGTTCACTTTGTAGATAAAAGAAGAAAACAAGAACTTTTAATGCATTTAATATTAGACAATGACTGGACGCAAGTACTTATATTTGCAAGAACTAAACATGGTGCAAATAAACTAAGTCAAAATCTTGAAGAAGTTGGAATTACATCTGCTGCTATCCATGGAAATAAATCACAAAGTGCAAGAACAAAAGCACTTGCTAGTTTTAAAGATGGAACAGTACGAGTATTAGTTGCAACTGATATAGCTGCAAGAGGTATAGATATAGACCAACTTCCTCATGTAATAAATTATGAACTTCCTGATGTAGCAGAAGATTATGTACATAGAATTGGAAGAACAGGACGAGCTGGACATAAGGGTGATGCACTTTCTTTAGTATGTATAGATGAGATGCCTTTATTAAAAGACATACAAAAACTTATTAAAAAAGAGATTCCACAAATCCATACAGAAGGATTTAAAGTAGATCCAACTATCAAAGCTGAACCAAAGAAAAAACCTCAAGGAAGAGGACAAAGATCTGGAAATAGATCAAATGGCAATGGTCAACAAAAGAAATCAGGTTCTAATGGAGATGGACAAAATAGATCTAACAATAGAAATAGATCAAGGAATAGAAATCGTAGATCTTCCGATTCATAATGTATTAGATCAACTTAAAAATAATCTAAATACTAACAATAGAGTCATTTTAGAAGCACCACCTGGTGCAGGGAAAAGTACAGTCGTTCCAATATCACTTTTAGACCAAAGCTGGCTAGAAGATAAAATAATAATTATGTTAGAACCCAGAAGAGTTGCTGCTAGAATGGTAGCAAGTCAAATGGCAAAATCTCTTAATGAAACGGTTGGTCAAACCGTTGGTTATCAAATAAAAATGGATATTAAAAAATCATCTAAAACTAAAATACTTGTAGTTACCGAAGCTATATTAGTACGGATGATTCAGTCTGATCAAGAGCTTTCAAATGTAGCACTTATAATATTTGATGAGTTTCATGAACGCTCAATTCATACAGATTTATCTTTAGCTCTTTCATTACAATCTCAAGATTTTCTTAGAGATGATTTAAAAATTCTTATTATGTCTGCAACACTAAATGTAAATCATATCAAAACTATTACAGGTAATATTCCAGTTGTAAGTAGTCAAGGTAGAATATATGATGTAGAAAATATATACTTGTCAAAATCAATTAAACAACCAGATTCTAAAACTATATACTCAATACTAGTTGATACAATACATACAGCTCTTAAAGATGATGGTGATATACTTATATTTTTAGCAGGTATGAAAGAGATTAATACTCTTCATGAATCTTTAAATAAAATATTAAAAAATCAGAATATAGATATATTACCACTATACTCAACACTTAGTAAAAAAGAACAAGATAAAGCCATTGGTTCAAGCAAAAATAGAAAAATAATTTTATCTACAAATATAGCACAAACATCACTTACAATAGTTGGTGTAAAAATTGTAATTGATACAGGATTAGAAAAACAATCAATTTATAATCATAAAACAAATATGGATCATTTAGAATTAACATTTATATCTGAAGATTCAAGTATTCAAAGAGCTGGTCGAGCAGGAAGATTATCTAATGGTAAATGCTATAAATTATGGCATAAAGATAAAATATTACAACAATCAACAAAGGCAGAAATTCTAAGAGTTGATTTAAGTTCAGCACTTTTAGATTTAGCATTATGGGGATGTGATAATTTTGAAGATTTAAATTGGCTAGATATACCTGCAAAGGAAACATTAAATCATACATATTCTACTTTAGAAAATATAAATACAATAGATCATGAAAAAAATATTACACAAATGGGAAGAGACTCTATTAAATTAGGTCTTCATCCTAGATTATCTTATATGATCTTGCAATCTAATAAGCTAGGATATGGATATGAAGCTTGTATAATAGCAGCAATCCTTACATCAAATATTTATACAAAAGATAGTGATATACAATCTATATTTATAGATTGTTATGAATATGGTAAATTAAAAAAAGAGGTTGATAATTTTTATAAAAGATTAATAGGTATTTCTCCAAATATTACAAAATCTAAAAATTTTGATTTAGAATTAATTGCAGTTCTATTGTTATTTGCATACCCAAATAGACTCGCTAAACAACGAGGAAATAATGAAAATATATATAAACTAAGTAATGGTAAAGGTGCTATATTAAACTATGATGATTCATTATTTAATAGTGAATATATTGTAGTTGTAAATTTAAATGGAAATATTAAAAACTCATATATATCTCTTGCTTCAAAAATATCATACAACCAAATTGAAAAATATTTTTCTAATACTATTACTACAAAACAAACGATTAAATATAATAAAAATGAAAAGAAATTTGATATTAGAGAAAATAGATATTTTTTAAAATTACAACTATCATCAAAACCAATTACAAATACAAATAATATAGATTATAAGTCACTCATATTAGAGCTTATTAAAAAAGAGGGATTAGGTATTTTAACTTGGGATAAAAAATCTTTAGCTTTACAAAATAGAGTTAATTTTTTTAATAAACAAAACTATGATAAATTAGAATTACCAAATATGGAAAATGAATTTTTATTAGAAACCCTTGATCTATGGTTTGATATGCATTGTACAAATATCAAAACAATAAAACAACTAGAAGAGATAAACTTATATCCTATATTATCATCAATGATTTCTTGGGATAATTTAAAAACTCTTGATACTCTATTACCAATAGGCTATAAAGTTCCTAGTGGTTCAGTTATTCATATAGATTATTCTTATGAAATACCTACATTAAATGTAAAAGTTCAAGAGATATTTGGACTAAACAAAACTCCATTAATATTTAATAATATGATTTCATTAAATATAAATCTCTTAAGTCCAGCTATGAAATCTATCGCACTTACAAATGATCTTCAAAGTTTTTGGGATAATTCATATATAGATGTAAGAAAAGATTTAAGAGGAAAATACAAAAGACATTATTGGCCAGAGAATCCATATGAAGCAATAGCTACAAGTAAAACTAAAAAACATATGATGGCTAATATATAAAAATATAAATTAATAAATAACTTTAAGTTAATTATAATATAATGATTTAAATTTAAAACTTAGGTACTACAGTGACTCAAAAATATACAGATTATAAAGATGTAGATCAAAATCAATTACAAAAAGATATTGACGCAATAAAAGAAACAATAGGTGACGCAACACAAGAAGACTTTGACCATCTTCTAAAATTAGAAAGATGGGGTCGAACTGCTACTATTAGTGGTATATTAATAATTATTGCTATTAATATTTTATCAATATCTGGTATTTTATTTTGGAGTTTAGCTATTTTATCAGCAATTTTATTAGGTGCAGGAAATGTAGGAAGATGGGCAAATGTTGCACATCCTATTTTACATGGAGCATATGATAAAGTACCAAATATTCCGTATAAATATACAAAAAAAGGATTTGCATCAGGTAATAGAAGATGGATAGACTGGCTTGATTGGATTAAACCTGATGCATGGGCATTTGAACATAACATTATGCATCATTATCATTTGGGAGAATTAGATGATCCTGATAATGTAGAAAAAAATATGGTATGGTTACATAAGAAAAAGATTCCTATGTTTTTTAAATATGCCTTTGTTTATATTTTTGCAATGTTATGGAAAGTTACATATTATGCTCCAAATACATTAAGAATATTAGAAAACAAAGAAAGACTAAAAAAGAAACTAGATCCTATTACAACATATGTCGTAAATCCATTTAAGAAAAATGGTTTAGCTTTATGGAAAAGTTATATTTTGCCATATGGTATATTCCAATTTATCTTTTTACCATTATTATTCTTGCCATTTGGTATGGAAGCTGTATTTAATGCATTAATTATTTTAGTATTAGGTGAAATAGTAGCTAATTTATGGTCATTTTTAGTGATTGTACCAAATCATTCAGCAGAAGATATTTATCAATTTTCAACTCCTCACAAAACACATGGTGAATATTATTTAAGACAAATAATGGGAAGTGTTAACTATAACACAGGTTCAGACTTAATTGACTTTGCTCATGGTTTTTTAAACTATCAAGTTGAACATCATTTATTCCCAGATAAACCTCATAGTTTTTATCAAAAGATGCAACCAATAGTAAAAGATATTTGTAAAAAGCACAATCTTGAATATAGACAAGAATCTGTATTTAAAAGAATGAGAATGACTATAGAACTTATGGTAGGTAAAACTAAACTATTAACAATTGATGGAATCTAATACAAATAGCCAATACAGACAAAGGTGCTATAGCTGCTTTAGACCACAAAGTAGTTGTATGTGTAAGTATGTATCAAAAATTGATACATACACAAAATTCATAATATTAATGCACCCAAAAGAATTTCAAAAAACTAAAAATGGTACTGGATATCTTACTCACCTATCTCTTTCTAATTCTCATATTTTCAAAGGGATAGACTTTTCAAATCACAAAATAATAAATCAACTTATAGATGATGAAAATAATAACTGCTTTATACTATATCCAGGAGATAATAGTATAAAATTGAATAATTCAAGTATTAAAGAAGAGAATAAAACAAATGTAATATTTATAATTGATTCAACATGGGCATGTTCTACAAAAATACTACGAGAAAGTACAAACTTACATAATCTTCCTAGAATAAGTTTTGAACATAATAAAATATCTTCATTTAAAATAAAAACTCAACCAAAAGAGTACTGCCTATCTACAATAGAATCTACATTATGTATGTTAGAACTTTTAAATTTTCATAATATAGAAAATATTAATCAAGATAAATTTAATGATTTTCTAAAACCATTTGAAAAAATGGTTGAATATCAAATTAAGTGTACTAAAGAGGATAAAGGTTTTGTTAGATACAAAAAGCCTTATAAGAAATAATTTATTTTTTATCTTCTTTTGTAATAAGCGCTAAGTTATTTAGTGAATATTTTTGTAACAAATCTAATATTTTTATAACTCTACTATAGGCTACTGTTTTATCAATTCTAACTATCACAGGTTTCTCTTTTTTCTTGATTTTAGATAACTTGTCATCAAGCTTATTAAAAGTTATCTCTTTACCTAAATATGCAAGTTTATCAGGACTAAGTTCAATATTAATCTGTTTTAATTCTATTTTTGCTTCTTTTGCTGAAGAGGCAGGAAGACTAAGCATTAAAGCTAATTCTTCTTTTTTAAATACAGTACTAACAATAAAAAATATTAATAATATAAATACTACATCAATTAATGGAGTAAGATCCGGAGTGATTGCTTCTCTTCGTTTCATAAATATAATAACCTATATTTTACTTAAAACTTTACCAGTTAGTTTTAACTCAAGGTTATCTAAAATTCCTATAAAATAGTTATATCCAATATAATGTGGAATTGCTACAATCATACCAGCAACTGTCGTAATTAATGCAACACTAATTCCATAAGAAAATATAGTAGGATCACCAAGTCCAGATTTACTAATAGCATCAAAAGCTTCTAATACACCTAGTACTGTACCTAATAATCCAATAAGAGGAGAGATAGATGCAATAATTTTAATAGTATTTAAACCTAATTCTAATTTTTTAATTTCTACATTTATCTCATTTTGTACTAAATCTTTATTCACAAAATTAGAAGCAATTACATTTGCTGTACTATCCATATTTCTTTTTGCAGCTGAAAGTACATATAATTTAAAAAGCATAATAGAAAATCCAATAACATTTAATCCTATTAAAATATAAACTAAAGTTCCACCTCTATTTATATAATCTAATAAATCCATTTATTTAATTTTCTTTGCTAATTGATTTGGTAACATTTCTAATTCTTCTTCAAGTAATTTAGTATCACCATGTTGAATATATATATCTTCATATTCAAATGTAACAACTTTAACAGTTACATCGTAATCATTTATAAATTCTAATAGTGCCGATCCTACACCACCTTGTTTCTGACTATCACTAAATATATACCAAGTTTTTGTAGTCTTTGAAAGTTCTTTTAATAGTTCTATATCAAGAGGCTTAACAAATCTTAAATCTATAATTGATACATCTTGTTCAATTAAACTTGCAGTTTCAATTGCTCTTGAAACACCTGAACCATATCCAATAAATGAAATATCAGAAGATCCATTTTTTAATATTTCACCACAACCTAGCTTAAATTTTGTAGATTCAAAATCAAGATTTGCAAATGCACCTCTTGGATATCTAATAGCACAAGGGGCATTATAATCTTTACCAAACTCAAGTGCATACTCTAAAGTTTTAGCATCTCTAGGTGCAAATAGTGTCATATTTGGTAAAAATCTTAACATACTAATATCAAACTGACCTTGATGTGTTTCACCATCAGCTCCTACAATTCCAGCTCTATCTATTGTAAAGACAACTGGTAATTTCATTAAACATACATCATGTACTATTTGATCAAATCCTCTTTGTAAAAATGTTGAATAGATTGTTACAAATGGTTTAAATCCATCTTTTGCCATAGCTGCCATAGATGTTACAGCATGTTGTTCTGCAATTGCAACATCCCAAAATCTATTTGGAAACTTTTCCATAAGTTGGTCCATACCAGTACCACTTGGCATTGCAGCTGTTACACCAACTACCTTTTCATCGTTACTTGCAAGTTCAGTTAATGCATCACTAAATACAGCTGTAGCAGCTTTTGGCGTATTACTTTTTTTAGTAAATTCTCCACTATCTACGTCAAAAGGTCCTACTCCATGCCAATGTTCATGATGACCTTCAGCAATAGCATAGCCTTTTCCTTTTACTGTTTTAGCATGAACAATTACAGGTTTTCCTAAATCACGTGCTAATTGCAATGTTTCAATAACCTCTTCAATATTATGTCCATCAATAGGTCCAATATAATCAATACCCATCTCTTCAAATAATATACCTGGAGTAATTAGTTTAAAACTTTCTTCAACTCTTTTAGCAATATATTCAGTACCCTTTGGCATATAGTTTTTAACAATATTATCTATTTTACCTCTAAATCCCTGATATGCTTTTCCAGCAAGAAGTTTGGAAAGATGCTTACTTAAAGCACCTATAGGTTTAGCAATACTCATCTCATTATCATTTAATATAATTACAACAGGTAGTTTTAAATCTCCAAGTTCATTTAAAGCTTCGTAAATCATTCCAGCAGTCATAGAGCCATCACCAATCATTACAACTGGTACTTTTCCATTTTGTTCAAGTTTTGCTGCTTTAGCAGCTCCTACAGCAAGTGAAATAGAAGTAGAACTATGTCCTGCTACAAAATAATCTGCATCAGATTCTTTTGGTTTAGTAAATCCACTAATACCTTTAAACTGCCGTAAAGTTTCAAATTCATCCCAACGATTAGTTAATAATTTATGAGGATAACATTGATGAGACACATCAAAAATAAATGGATCATGAAAAGCATCAAATACTTTATGCATACCAATAGTTAATTCAACAGCACCAAGAGTTGATGAAAAATGTCCACCGTTTCTTGATACTACATCAATTATTCTATCTCTAATATCTTGAGCAATATTTTCTAACTCTTCAGTATTTTTATTTTTGATATTCATATTAACTATTTTTTAAAACCTCATCAAGAATTGTAAACACTCTTGTATTTTGTTCTTGAGTACCTATTGTAATTCTAACAGCATTAAATCCATATCCTGTCATATCTCTTACAATTACACCTTTTTCAAGTAATTTTTGTGCAATTTGCTTAGAGTTATACTCACCTAAATACATAGTAATAAAATTTGTATAACTAGGAATATATTCAAATCCTTTTGAATTTGCATACTCTTCATATCTAGTCATTTGTTCAAAATTTTTAACAATACATTCTTCTACAAACTCTTCATCTTTTAATGCTTCAATAGCAGCTGCAAGTGTTGGAGTTGTAATATTAAATGGTGGTCTTAATTTATAAAGTGTATTTATAATATCTGTATTAGATATCCCATATCCAACTCTCATACCACCAAGAGCATATGCTTTAGAAAATGTTCCTAAATATATAACATTTGGATATTTTGATATTACATCTGCTGGATTTATAGATTTTGCACTATCTTTATACGATGCAAATTCTTGATAAGCTCCATCTAAAACTACTAAAGTATTTTTATCCACTGTATCTAAAAACTTATATACATCTTGAGAATCTAAACATTCACCAAGAGGGTTATTAGGTAAACATAAGAAAATTATATCTGCACCCTCTTCTTCATATAAAAGACTAAATTGATACAAATTATGTTCATCATCTTTTGTTTTAATAATTTTCGCACCAGTTTGTCGTCCATAAATTTCATACATAGCAAAAGTTGTACCACTCATAAGTATTTTTGAAGATGCATTACATTTTGCATGTACACAAAATTCAATTACTTGATCACTTCCTGCTCCCACAATAATATTGTGTTCATTTACTTGAAACTTATCAGCTAATGCTTCTTTTAATTCATACATTGAATCATCAGGATATACAAAAGCATTTTTTGAAACTTCTTCAAGTTTTGAAACTACTTTAGGACTTGTACCATATGGATTTTCATTTGATGCTAGTTTTATAATGTCTTTAGGATCAACTCCATATTCTCTTACTACTAACTCAATTGGCTTTCCAGCTTCATATATTTGAACATCATCTAAAACACTATTAAATGTCATCTGCTTCCCTTACATAAGATCCTAAGAACTTAATCTCATTTTCATATTTTTTAAATATTTTACTTACTTTATCTTCATCTTTATGTGCGTTAAATTCAATAAAGAATGTTGATACACCTTCTACAATATGAGATTTAATTTTTGTTAAATTTATATTAGCTGTTTCAAAATCATTTAAAAACTTAACTAATGCCCCAGATTCATTTGATAGCTGTACTAGTATTGATGTTTTATCATCACCACTTACTCCATTATCAAAATTTGATACGATTAAAAATCTTGTGCGATTATTATCTTTGTCTTCTATATTCTCAAATAAAATTGGTAAACCATACATTTTAGCACCAACATGTGAACAAATAGCTGCTGAATCTTTTTCCTTTACAGCTAACTTTGCTGCTTTAGCTGTACTTTCAACTGGTATTAATTCAATTCCATCTAAACATAAATCTTCAAGAAATAAATGACACTGATCAAAGGCAATATCTTTGGAATAAATCTTTTTAATATCTTTAACATTATCGCAAGTTGTAGCTAATGTATGATGTATATCTACCATAACCTCAGATATAATTTTTAAATTATATTCAGAAAGACACATAATAGTATCACTTACAATACCATTACTTGAATTTTCAATAGGTATTACTCCAAATTTTGCTTGACCTCTTGAAACTTCTCTAAATACACCATGAATAGATCCAATTGGTAGATATGCACTCATAGCACCAAATCTACTCTCCGCTGCTTGATGAGTAAAACTACCTTCAGGTCCAAGATATGCTATATTTTCTGGCAATTCAAGGTTTCTAGAAATAGCAAATACTTCTAAAAATAATGCTTCTATAGCACCTCTTGTTAATGCGCCATTTGCTGAAATAGATTGAGCTTCCAATCTATTGATAATATCTTTTTCTCTTTCAGGTCTATAAATTGCTCCACCACTAGTAGCTTTTAATTCACCTACTTTATGAACAGTTTCCATTCTTTTATTTAAAAGTTTTAAAACCTCATCATCAATATTATCTAGAGTATCTCTTAGTTCTTTTAAACCTAATTCATTAGCCACAATAAATCCTTATTTTAAAAATTCTTCTTCATGTGCAATTAAATCCTCAAAAGTTTCTCTTCTTCGAATCAATCTATGAACACCATCTTCAATAGCAATTTCTGCTACTTTACCTCTTGTATTATAATTACTTGCCATTGTAAATCCATATGCACCAGCACTATGAATTGCAATTAAATCATTATGTTCTGTTAATGGTAAATCTACATTCTTTGCGAAGAAATCTCCACTTTCACATACAGGACCAACAACATTACAATCACTTATATTGTCTTCTTTTCCTAAAACTTCTACTCTATGATATGCATCATATAATGCTGGTCTAAGTAAGTCATTCATAGCACCATCAACAATTACAAATCTCTTACTACCATTTACTTTTTCATATAAAACTTTAGTAATAAATGTACCTGCATTTCCAACAAGAGATCTTCCTGGCTCACAAACTACAGTAATATCTAAACCAAATAAAGCTTCTAGAATTACTTGTCCATATTCATAAGTATCAATTAAAACTTCATTATCATAAACAATACCTAATCCACCACCAACATCAAAGAATTTTAATTCTATTTTTAATGCAGCTGCAAGATTTTTAACTAAATTTGCAGTAATATTTACAGCTTCTTTAATTGGTTCAAGTTCAGTTAACTGACTTCCAATATGACAATGAATCCCAATAGGATCTAAATTATCACTTTTTTTTGCCTGAATATACATTCTTTTTGCAGTATCAATATCTACCCCAAATTTATTTTCATGAAGTCCAGTTGAAATATATGGATGTGTTTTAGGATCTACATTTGGATTAACTCTAATAGATATTCTTGCAGTTTTACTAATCTCTTTTGCAATTGCATCAACACGACCTAGTTCTGCTTCACTTTCAAGATTTATCATAAGAATATCAAATTCTAATGCTTGTCTAATTTCATCATCTGTTTTACCAACACCAGAAAAAATTATTTTATATGGAGCAATGCCTACTTTTAATGCTCTTTTAACTTCTCCAATAGATACACAATCTGCTCCAGCTCCAAGATCACCTAAATGTTTTACAACACTTAAATTTGAATTTGCTTTTACCGCATATGAGATTAAAGATTTTCTTGCTTTAAAAGCACCTTTTAATTCTTCATATTGTTTTGTAATATGATCAAAATCATACACATAGTATGGAGTTTGATACTTATTTGCCAGTTCTTCAAAATTTATATTCATTTATACTTCTTACATTTTTAAATTAATTTTTATAATATCTAAATCTTAGTAATACTCTTATAAACTTATTTATCTTCATCGTTTTTTGTAACATTGTATAAAAATACAAAAATCTCTGCAACAGCATTATACATATTAGGTGGTATCTCTTTCCCTTCATTTAATTTTGATAATAACTCTACTAAATCTTCATCTTTCTGAATAGGGATATCATGCTCTTTTGCAATTTCAATAATATTATCTGCTATTTTACCAGTTCCCTTAGATAAAACTTTTGGTGCATCATTTAAAAGTTTATCGTATTTTAAAGCAACGGCTTTTGTATTTATATTTAAATTCTTATCTTTCATTATACTATAATATCCAAATCTAAACTTATATCTTTACTTGATAGATAAGGGTTCTTTTCTTCGTTGAGATCTAATAGTTTTATACTTGAAATTATCAATCCTATTTCACTTATTTTCTTTTTTAAATCTTGCATGTTATCTCTAATTAATTCTTTAAAATCTGATGTTTTAGTATAAAATGACAAATCAATTTTATTTATATCATGTAAAATTAATGATAAATTCATATCACCATAACCTTTAAGTTTTAATCTAATGTTACACTTAAATATATCCTTATCAGTATTATTGAATTCTATATTAGCATCATCACACATATCCCATATAAAAGGTATATAGAGTGAAATATTATTACCTGTTAATGATTGAAGTTGATTTAAGTCTATTTGGGTCAATAAATTTTTTGTAATCCTTAAAGTCTCTATATCTTTCATTGTATCACTTGATAATAACTCTTTTTGTATTTGTAAAAGAATATATTTTATATCTTTTTTTATATCTACTTGTGATATATCTTTTAATTTAGATTCAAAAAATATTCCAGAATTATGAACTTGCTGTTTTAATTTTGTACCATCTAAATCTTTAATTTGTACTGAAAATTGCTCTAGTAATTTTGCTTGGCTTTCCAATTTTGGATTTAACTTTAAATCAGCTATTAAACTATCTAAAGTTTTTGACATTTTAGTTAAGTTTTTAAATAAATTTGAATTTTTCAAAAGATCAAGTACTAACTTTTGAGACTTTCTACCATCTATTAAATCACTTGATAAAGATTTCAAAAGGTCATTAAATTTTTTATTTACATTAAAATCTTGTTTTAATGTAATAGTTTCTTTTGCATTAATAGATGTAGTATTTTGAGAAGACTTCTGTGTCGCTTCAGTAGAATTTACTAATAAGGAAGAAGTTATGTTTCCAAGCATTTTAGTTGTTAGATAACTAAATAAGCTTTATCTTTTAAGGTAAGTTATCCAAAAAAGATAAAGAATGATCTAATTATTTATTTCCATCCCATGCAATAGTTTGTTTACCATTTTCATCAAAAGACACAGCAGGCATACCCATAACATTAAATCCACCATCAACATAATGAATTTCACCAGTTACTCCAGCACTCAAGTCAGATAATAAATACATACCAGAATTCCCAACATCAGTAATTGTTACATTTTTCTTCATTGGAGCATGTGCTGCATTCCACTTAAGCATAAAACTAAACTCACCAATTCCAGATGCTGCTAATGTTTTAATAGGACCAGCAGAAATTGCATTTACTCTAATTCCATCTTTACCTAAATCTTCTGCAAGATATTTAGTAGTCATCTCTAAAGCTGCTTTAGCAACACCCATAAGGTTATAATTTGGAATATATTTAACACCACCATAGTAAGATAATGTAAGAACAGAACAGCTATCAGACATAATAGGTTTTAACTCTCTAACAATTTCAATTAAAGAATATACAGAAATATCCATAGCAATATCAAATGCTTCTTTTGAAATATCATAAAATCTTCCAGTAAGACCTTCTTTTGGTGCAAATGCGATAGAGTGTACTATAAAGTCAATTTGTCCTAAATCTTTCTCTAGAGACTCTTTAAGATCTTTAATTTCTTGTGGGTTTGATACATCACAAGGGTATAATCTACCATCACAACCTAAATCTTCAGCTATTGGAGTTAATTTTTTTTCAAATCTTTCATTTAAGTATGTAATAGCCATAGTAGCACCTTGTGCTTCACATTGTT
>Ga0257125_1000196_pt1 | contig 90992 bp, 81 predicted proteins | sample SI106_200metaG_FD_190183 | JGI IMG/M metagenome (GOLD analysis project Ga0257125, IMG submission 190183) | Marine microbial communities from Saanich Inlet, British Columbia, Canada - SI106_200 | ecosystem: Environmental > Aquatic > Marine > Inlet | place: Canada: British Columbia | collected... | reverse complement strand
GGTGGAGTTCATCTCGGCAGGGGGACAGTGCCGCGAAGGCGTGCTCTACTTCGATCGGCTGGCCACCGTCGAACGGCGGGCGACCCTGCTGCCGGACGGCCACACCCTCCAGAGCGAAAGCGGCCCCGAGGTGCCGGTCGCCCCGCCCGGTGGCTACATCTACGACCCGGACCCGGCCGTGGTGCGGGCCCATCTGCTCGACGAACTGGCGCGACAACTCGACGCCTGGAAACTCGATCCGCACATCGCCTATCTGAGCGGCGACGCCTGCCATTCCAGCCCATTCGCTCGGACTTATCGGCTGCTCACCTGCCTCCCCTTCCACCTGAAGCGACTGCGGCGTCACCTGCTCGACGCGGGGCTGCGGCCCGTCGAGATCAAGAAACGCCGCTTTCCTATGACTCCGGAAGAGGTGCGTCGCCGCCTCCGCATCGACACCGGGACAGCGGACACGACTTTGATCCTGACTCGCCTGGCCGATCGACCCGTCTGCTTGATTTGCGAAAAAGTCGAGCAATGATCACATTATATAATTCTATCTTTAAGTATTTTTTCAGCGCTACTGAGCGTTTCTCTGCGGGCCTTTTCCGAGGCCATTTCGCGGATCTTCCCAAAGGCCGATTTGCCATATCTGAGGAGCAACCAAACCGTGAAACGGTTCCGATTTTCTCTGGGAGCAGCGGTGATTGCCGCGGGGCTGATCTACCTGGTCGTCACCGGTTTTCAGCAGTCTTCCGCCACCCACCTGACGCTCTCTTCCCTGTTACAAGAGGCCGGCCGTAGCGATCTGCAGGGGAGGCATTTCCAGGTGGGCGGGAGCACGGTGGTCCCCGGGTCTATCGACTGGGACGAATATCACTCCCGCCCCGAGTTCACCATTACCGACGGGCAGCGCACGCTCAGAGTGCGCTACACCGGCCACGCTGTATTGCCCGACACCTTCCGCGACGAAGCCCAGGTCGTCTTGGAGGGAGAGTACGATGCGGCCGGAGAGATCTTTGAGGCCCAGGTGGTCTTCGCCAAGTGCCCCTCCAAATACGAGGGACAAAATTACAAAAATCACGTGGAAGCCATTGGCAGCAGTTCATAGATCTGCAGAAGATTCCCCTATGCGCCTATGGGCGTAACAGCTCTGCACAACACCTGGGAAACCGGTTCGACAGATAAGAAGATCTATCCGCCTACCTCTCCCTCGAGACGGGCGAATTTTCTCTCTCAATAAATTGGAAACGAGCGTCACATGGTAGTAGATATAGGCTACTTCGCTCTCTGTCTCGCCCTGGCCGCCGCCGGCTATGCCATAGTCGCATCTGTCCTCGGCGCCCAGCGCCAGCACCTGGCTCTGGTCCGCAGCGGCGAGAACGGACTGCTCGCCGTGTTCGGACTGCTCACCATGGCCGTATTCGCCCTGTGGTATGCCCTGATTGTCCACGATTTTCAGGTCCTCTACGTGGCCGAGAACAGCAATCGGGCCATGCCCCTCTTCTACGTGATCTCCGCCCTCTGGGGCGGTCAGAGCGGATCCCTGCTGTTCTGGGGCTGGATTCTGTCCCTGTACGGAGCGGCCGTCGTCCTGGTCAATCGCAATCGCTACCGCAGCCTCATGCCCTATGTGGTGGCCTCCATGGCGATCACCAGTTTCTTCTTTGTCGTGATCCATCTGTTCGCCTCCGATCCGTTCCAGCGTCTCTCCTTTACCCCGGTCGATGGTCGGGGGCTCAACCCCCTGCTCCAGCACCCGGTGATGGCCATCCACCCCCCCCTGCTCTATCTGGGAATGGTGGGTATGGCTGTGCCCTTCGCCTTCGCCATGGCCGCGCTCATCACTCGGCAACTGGACAATACCTGGCTGCGCGCCGCCCGTCGCTGGATGCTGATCCCCTGGACCTTCCTGGGTGCCGGCCTTCTGCTGGGCGGCAAATGGGCCTACGTCGAACTCGGATGGGGCGGCTACTGGGGCTGGGATCCGGTCGAGAACTCCTCGCTGATGCCCTGGCTGGCCGGCACCGCCTTCCTCCATTCGATCATGATTCAGGAGCGGCGGGGGATGCTCAAAATCTGGAACATGGTGCTGGCGATCCTCACCTACGGTCTGTGCATCTTCGGCACCTTCATCACCCGCAGCGGCATCATCAGCTCGGTGCACGCCTTCGCCCAGTCCAACGTCGGCTCGTACTTTGCCACCTTCCTGATCCTGCTGCTGGTCTCTTCCATCGGTCTGCTCCTCATCCGCCTGAAAGATCTGAAGGCCGACAACCGGTTGGAGTCGTTCATCTCGCGCGAGACCGCCTTCCTGCTCAACAACTGGATCCTCATCGGCATGCTCTTCGCCGTGCTCTGGGGCACGACCTTCCCGCTCATCTCCGAGATGTTCAGCGGCGAGCAGATCACCGTCGGACCGCCCTTTTTCAACCGCATCAACGTGCCTATCGGACTGGTGCTGCTGCTCTTGACCGGCGCCGGACCGCTCTTCGCCTGGCGGCGGACCACTGTCGCCAGCCTGCGCAAGAATTTTCCCCTGCCCGTGGCCGTCGGCCTGGCAGCGGCGGCGGCCGTGGCGGCCCTGGGCGTGCGCGACCTCTACGCCCTGGTGTCGCTGGTCCTGTGCGCCTTCGTCGTGGCCACCATCTGCCTCGAATTCCACCTGGGGACCCGGGCGCGCATGCGCAGCACCGGCGAGTCTTACGGCCAGGCGCTCTATCGCCTCAGCAGCAAGAGCCGGCGGCGCTACGGCGGCTACATGGTCCACCTGGCCATGATCATGCTCTTCGTCGGCTTCACCGGCAAGGCGTTCACCGTCGAGAAGGAATTCGTGCTCGAGTACGGCGAATCCTTCCAGGTCCGGAATTACACCTTTACCTACGAAGCCCTGGCCCACAGCGAGGATGCCAACAAAACCGTCGACGCCGCCGCCCTGACCCTGTCGCAGGCGGGTGAATTTTTGTCTACGATGATCCCCGAGCGCCACTTCTACAAAAGCTTTGAACAGGGCACTACCGAAGTTTCGATCTACTCCCGTCTGCGGGAGGATATCTATCTGATCCTGGTCGGCTACAGCCAGGGTGGACAGAGCGCCAAGTTCCAGGTCTACCTCAACCCGCTGGTCAACTGGGTTTGGATCGGCGGAGTGGTGTTCGTGCTGGGGTCGCTGTGGGCGATGTGGCCGACGGCGCGCGACCGGCGCCTGGCCGAACTCGATCGCCGCTCTTTCCAGGATTCGGCCGATGCACTGTCCGCATCGAGCGCCGGATCCGGCGCTCCGTCCTGAGTCCCTTCTTCCGAGGCACGAACCTATGGAACCTCTCACTCTCATCGCCGGCATGGCCCTGCTGCTCGGGGTCGCGTTCTATGTCTGTTACCCCTTTTTCGCCCCTCAGCAGGGCCCGACCCTGTCGGCCGGACAGCGCGGGCAGCGGCTCCAGGAGCGCAAGGAACAGCTCTACGTCGCCATCAAAGAGCTGGAATTCGATCAGGAACTGGGCAAACTGTCCGCCGATGATTACCAGCGCATGCGCCGCCAGCTCGAGGGAGAGGCCCTGGCCGTTATTCAGCAGCTGGACCAACTCAACGGCCACGCCGACCCCGACGACCTGCTTCAACAGCTCGAGCGCGAGGTGAGCGCCCGGCGGCAGGCGCCGACTACATCGGAGGCCGAATGCTGTCCCTCCTGTCGGACGGAACGTCGTCCGGATGACCTCTTTTGCTCCCGGTGCGGCACCCGTTTCGAGCCGCAGGAAAACTGAGCGTGAGGCTTTCTCTTCCCCTGCGCGTCGCCCTGCTGAGTGGACTGCTGCTGGGCGGAGCGATCCTGCCGATAGGCAGCCCTTTGTTGGCCGACACCGTGCGCGGCTACGTTCTCCATCCGGACACCGGCGAGCAGGTGGCCGGAGTTGAAGTGGCCTTCTACCTCCAGCAGGAGGGGCAGGTCGACGAACTACTGCGCAAGACGACGGACGGCCAGGGCCGCTTCGAATTTTCGGGTCCCTTTCTCCAGGACGGCCTGAGCTTTGCCCTGGCCGCCTTCTACGAGGGAGTGCCCCACTTCACCTCCACGCTTGAGGTGGGTACCCAGCAGGAGGTCATCGTCGAGGTTTACGACCCGACCGACGACGATCGGCAGCTGCGCATTCCCACCCACAGCCTCTTCCTCAATCTCACCGGCGACAACCTGGACGTGGCGCACCTGGTGCAGGTCGAAAACCCCGAGGATAAGACCTATATAGGCAGCGGCGAGGAGGGGCTGCGGCAGGTGACCCGGTTCATCCTGCCATCGGGCGTTGCCGGATTGCAGAGCCACTCCGGTCGTCTGATCCAGGCCGGCGGCACCCTGTTCCACGATACCCAGCCGCTGCTGCCCGGCACCACGCAGATCACCTTCACCTTCAGCCTCGACGCACAGCAGCTCGACCGCGGCTACGTACACCAGGCCGGCTATCCGACCGAACGGCTCGATATCTTCCTGCAGCCGAGCGATTTTCAACCCGGTGCCCCTCTTCGGGATCTGGGCGTGGTCGACTTGCACGGCAGCCAGTACCGGCGGCTACAGCTGAACGGACTCGATCGCGATCAGCGCATTACCATCCCGCTGCCGCTGGTTCGCTCGTTGCGCTGGGTGCTCAAATGGGCGGCGCTGGGCGCGATCTTTCTGGCCGCTCTGACAGTCTGGGGGCTGCGCCGCAGGAAGTCCGCTGTTTCGACGGCGATCCCGGACTCCCGAAACGCAGGGCAGCGGCGCGAAGAACTGCTCGAACAAATCGCCCGGCTCGACGACGCGCACGCCGGCCGAGAGGACGACCCCGAATATCGGACCGAACGAGCCCGCCTGGTCGAGCAGGCCCTGACCGCGTTCCGCACGCTGGGAGGGCGGAATGGAGACGAGTGACGCCATCGCCGTCGACCGCGCTTCCAAGCGGTTCGGAACCTTTGTCGCCCTGAATCAGGTCGATCTCCACCTGCCCGCAGGAGGGGTGCTGCTGTTGGCCGGGCCGAATGGGGCTGGCAAGAGCACGCTGCTGCGGCTGCTGGCCGGCATCGGCCGACCGACCAGCGGTCAGGTGCGCGTCGCCGGGGCCGACCCCAACGGCGATCCAGAAGCGCGGAGCGCCATCGGCCTGCTCTCCCACCAGACCTTGCTCTACGACGACCTGACTGCCCACGAGAACCTCCTCTTCTTCGCCAGGCTCTACAACCTGGAGAAGCGGGAAGAACGAGTCGGGGAGGCGCTGGCAGAGGCCGGCCTGGCCGAATGGCGCGACCATCGGGTGCGCAACTTCTCGCGCGGCATGAAACAGCGCCTGGCCCTGGCCCGGGCCACCCTGCACCAGCCCTCGATCCTGCTCTTCGACGAACCCTTCACCGGCCTGGATCAGGTCGCCACCGACGCGCTGAGCCGCCACCTGCGCCGCTTCAAGGAGCAGGGACGCACCTGCATCCTGGTCACCCATCGGCTGGACACCGCCGCGGATCTGATCGACCACCTGGCCATCCTGCGGCGCGGCCGAATCCGCCATCAGGCCCCCTGGGTGAACGGTTCGCGGGAGGAGCTGAGCGCCCTGTACACCGCACATTTGGAAGAGCAATCGTGAGCTTTTTCAGCCGCACACTGGCTATCCTGCGCAAGGACCTATTGGCCGAATGGCGCACCAAGGAGCGCCTCAGCCCCATGGTCTTCTTCGTGCTGCTCACCCTGCTGGTCTTCAACTTCTCCTTCGAGCTGGGCGGGGCGGCGCTCCACGAGATCGGCCCGGGCGTGCTCTGGTCCGCCTTCGTCTTCGCCAGCCTGCTGGGCCTCAACCGCTCCTTTGTCGACGAACGCGAGAACGGCTGCCTGGATGGGCTGCTACTGGCGCCCGGAGACCGGAGCGCCGTCTACATGGGCAAGATGCTGGGCAACCTGCTCTTCCTGCTGGCCGTCGAGCTGATCAGCCTGCCCTTTTTCACCCTCTTCTTCAACCTCTCTCCCGGACCGTTCCTGCTGCCCCTGCTGGGCCTCTTTCTGCTCGGTTCGGCCAGTCTGGCGTCGGTGGGCACCCTGTTCGCCGCCATGTCCAGCAACATGCGCCTGCGCGAACTGCTGCTGCCGCTGCTGCTCCTGCCCATGGTCATGCCCGCGCTCATCTCCTGTGTGGAGGCCACCGCCCTGGTGCTCAAGGGAGATGAATTGGCCAGAATCGCTCCGTATCTGCAGATTCTCACCGTTTTCGTCGTCGTCTTCACCACCCTGTCCCTGTTGCTCTTCGAACACGTCATCGAGGAATGAGGAGTCTCATGTCCGCGCGTCTATCCAACCTGTTTGCCGCCCTGGTCTTCCTCAGCATGATCGCCGCTCTGGGTGCCGTCTTCCTCTACGTACCCACCGAGCGAACGATGGGCCTGGTGCAGCGCATCTTCTACTTCCACGTCCCGGCTGCCATCTCCGCCTTTCTGGCCTTCTTCATCGTCTTTGTGGCCAGCATCCAGTATCTGCGCACTCAGGAGATGAAATGGGATCGACTGGCTCTGAGTGCGGCCGAGTTGGGTGTGCTCTTTGGACTGATCGTGCTGATTACCGGACCGATCTGGGCTCGGCCGATCTGGGGCGTTTACTGGCGCTGGGAACCCCGGCTCACCTCCATGCTTATCCTCTTCAGCATGTACGTGGCCTACCTCATGGTGCGCAGCTATGGAACCAGCTCGGCGCGCACCCCGCGCCTGGCCTCCGTGCTGGGCATCCTGGCCTTTGTCAACGTGCCCCTGGTCTACTACTCGGTCAATCTGTGGGCGGCTGAGCAGCAGCTGCATCCGCAGAAGATCGCGCTGGAACCACCGATGAAATACACTCTGTACATCTGCTATGCGGCCTTCTTACTGTTCTTCCTTTTCCTGCTCCAGCGCCGCCTCGAACTGGAAAAGACGGCCGACGCGCTGACCGATCTTCAGCAGCAACTTTCCGACGATTGAAGGAGGCAACTTCATGGAGAGCACTTTTTCCTACCTCTTCGCCGGCTATGCGGCGATCTGGATTCTCTTCTTCGCCTACCTTCTCCGCCTGCGCCGGCGCGAGAAGGATCTCCGCCAGGAGCTGGAACTGCTCCGGGACCAAGTGGCGAAAAAACAATAGGTCAAACTGCCGGGTGCCCCGTCCACGCGGCGGCGGCGCCCGGTTGACATTGGCTTCTGGGGCGTGTTATATTTTTTTATCGCACCGGCTTAAACTTCAAAAATCTTTTTACATCGCGAAGATTTCTCAACTGCCCCTGTCGGGCAGAGGCTGCATCTAATGGTTCTGATGGAAGTGAGCGGGGTATACACCAGCTCCAAATCGGCCTATCCCCAGGTTGTGCTGAAGGAAAAAGAGGGCGACCTCTGCCTGCCCATCGTCATCGGTCGCTTCGAAGCCGCCGCCATCTCCATGGCCCAGAACGAGCGCAAACCGACCCGACCCCTCAGCTACGACCTGGCACACAGCGTTCTCGAACTGGTCGATGCCCGCATCGAAAAGGTGGAGATCACCGATCTGCACGAGGGGACCTACTACGCCGAGGTTTACCTGCGCGAAGAGAACGGCGCGGTGGCCGTCCTGGACTCCCGTCCCAGCGATGCCATTGCCCTGGCCCTGCGCATGGGAGCGCCGATCTATGCGGCAGCGACCGTGCTCAAGGAGGCGGGTTATGTGCGCCCTCCCGATGAATCGCAGGATATCGATCCTCCGGCACCTCCGACCTCGGAACCGGAATTGGAGCCGGAACTGAAATCGAAATTGGAACCGGAACTGGCATCCGATACACTGGCATCCGACACAGTGGAGTCGCCCGAGTCGGAGCCTGCCGATCAACTCGAAGCGCTGCGCCGACGCCTGCGCCAGGCGATAGCCGAAGAGGTTTACGAAGAAGCGGCGCGTCTGCGCGATGAGATCAGTCGCCTGGAGGCAGATGCGAACAGCTGAGGTGTTCGGCAGTGGGGAGAGGCAGATGCGAACAGCTGAGGTGTTCGGCGGTGAGGAGAGGCAGATGCGAACAACTGAGGAGTTCGGTGGCGGGGAAGTGCCGTCAATCGCCACCAGTGAGGAAGGAAGAGAGCGACATGGGTGATGCTTCTCTGATCGAGATGGTCGTCATCAAAGTGAGTCCGTACCTGCGCGAAGATCGACCGCTCCTGTGGCTGGGTGAGAAAGATGCAGAGCGGCCCCGCCTGCTGCCGATCGCCATTGGCGAGTTTGAAGCCGCCGCCATCCAGATGCCCCTGGAAGGGGAAGACCCGATCCGTCCCATCTCCTACGACCTGCTCTCCTCCATGCTCGGTCGCCTGGACATCCAGGTGCGCCAGGTTGTCGTCCACGCAGTGCGCAAATCGATCTACTACGCCCGCGTGGTCATCGAGAAAGACCGCCGCATCAAAGAGATCGATTCCCGCCCCAGCGATGCCGTGGCCCTGGCCCTGCGCACCGGGGCTCCCATCAACGTATCCCGCGAGTTGCTCGACCAGGTCGGCCTGACGCCCCTGGACGACGAATTGGATGTCGAGCACACTCTGGACCGCTTTTACGAATTCGAGCCGCAAATCGCCCCCGGGCCCGAGGCCACTTTGTCCACCCCTTTGACACCAGAAGTGCCCGACAGGGAGCCCGAACCCCCGCCCTCTCCCGAAGAAACGGACCTCGGCCCCTCTCTCGAACGCGAGGTAGACGAACTCAGTCTGCTGCAGTCCCGGCTCGAGCAGGCGGTCATATGCGAGGAATACGAAGAAGCGGCTCGGATTCGCGACGAGATCGAATCGCTGGTCAACAAGAGCAAGAGCTGACCCCTTCCGCACGCCAGCGGCTATCGGCAAGGGTGGAGCTTCCACGGTTCATCCTTGCCGATAGCCGCCCCTGCAACTGCCCAACCACTCACTCTATCGGACCTATTCTATGGCCTTCTACATCCGTCGGCTGACCAGCCGCTATCCGCTCCTCCTGGGGCCGGTTCTGACCGGCCTTGTCCTGGTTCTGATCGGCTCCGGCTGCGAACGGGAGAACCCGCGTTTCTCCTCTCCGGCCGCCACCTTCGGCACCTATCGTCAGGCCCTTGAAAACCGCGATTTAGAACTGCTCTGGTCCTGTTACAGCGAGACCTACCGAGCCCAGCTACCCGTGGATTATCCGGCCTGGTCGCAGGAATGGAAGCAGAAGACAGATGCCCAGCTGAAAGCCGAACTGCGGCGGGAAATCACCGCCGAGGAAACCATCAACGACCGGATCGGCTTCCTGCTCTTCGACGCCACCACCCTGGAGTCCAGACAGACTCCTCCCTTCTTCTACTTCATTCGGGAGGCGGATGGGTGGAAGATCACCAGCCACCTGGACAGCCTGTTTCACCAGGAACTGGAGCATGCCATCGAACGCGGGGAGTTCGTGCTCCCGGATGGTTGACAGTCAGTAGGAGACCGTGCGAATGCGCGCGTGGGAATAGGGCCCGGGGGGGGCCAATTTCACAAACCGCCCGGCCCACGCTTCGGTCGATCGACGCGGCGCGGTCCCCATTCCTTCCCGGAGTTCGACCGCCCGGTTTCTGCGCTGCCAGTGAGATGACAACTCTGTCTCCTGGTCCGGTTCGGGCCACAGCAGAATCGCCAGGGCGGCGACCAGGGCCAATCCCATGGCCAGAGGGCGAATCCAGAGCTGCTGCTGGCGCACGAGTTCTTCCTGCAGACGGCCCGACAATCCCAGCCTGAAGCTGGCAGGTGCGCCCGAATTTCCCAACCCGCTCAGTGCCAGACGTACCTGGTGCACCCCTCTCACAGTCGCGCTGCAAACCGAACAGGTAGCCATATGCTGCTCTAAGCGCCGCGTCTCTTCTGTATCGAGTTCTTCGTCGAGGTAGGCCGATATGCTTTTCTCGAAATCTTCACACCTCAATGCGATGGGTTACCTCCTTCTTCTGCTCAGTGGGGACGACAACCTCTCCGGAAAGTAGGACTTTTTCGCCGCGGCCCCGGTTCCCGCTATCGCTCCGGTTCGTTCTATCTGCCGGTGACCGGTGGCGGACAGGGGATGAAATTGTCGGGATTTTCTTCAGGACTCGGCCAAACGACCGATAAAACAAATATGCGCCTCTTCCCCTTTAAGACAAAACCCCGGCTGTCGACAGCCGGCGGCAGAGAAATTCTTGTCGCAGTGCTGCTGTTGGGCATGGTCGGCTGCGGTCTGCGCACCCTGCCGCCCATCCGCTACCTCCCTCTTCTCGGAGCCGAGAAGAAGATCACCACGACTGCGGTGCTGGCCCGAGCGCTCGAGGATCGGGATGTGACCGTCCGTGCCCAGGCCGTGAGGTTGCTGGGCATCTTGAGCCAGAGCGACGAAAAAAAAGTGAAAAAAGCGGCGGCCAGAGTCCTGGGGGAAGCGGCCAGGGATCGCGACCCGGGCATCCGCCTGCTGGCACTCGAGTACCTGGGGAAAATGGACCCTCAGTTCAGTAACAAATTCCTGTTCTCCGCTCTCAAGGATCCAAACCCCTTCGTCCGCGAGAAAGTCCTGAAGGTGCTGGACAGTCGTGAGGGAACGCCGGCGGCGCCACAGACGCCCCCGCAGACCGCGCCACAGGCCGCGACCACGCCCTAGTAGTTGACCCCATTGAAAGTGCCGGTGTAGCTCTGGTGTAATGCTGATATATACTTCTCCCAATTTATTGGGAGGAGCACCAGTCACCCGCCTCCCCCAGGAGGCTACAGTCCCATCCCCTCCAGAATGCTCATCAGACCGTTCCACTGTTTGCTGTTCATCGCTTCGAACCTTTCCAGCAGAGCGGGGATATCCCGCTTATCCCGCGCCAGATAGGCGGTCGTGAAGAAGCGCCGCCACTGCGGGTCTGCCAGTGCCTCCAGCAGGGCGGGATCGAGCGGTTCTTCGGCGGAGAGAAGATGGTTGATTACCGGATCGGTCAGAGCCGTCCTCATTTTCTGGCACAAATCCCGGACTTGGTCGGAGTCCGACCGGGCTTCGAGTGCCGCCAGCAGCACCTCGGTGGAATCGAGTTCCAACACTTCGGCCAGCTTGATGCAAATTTCGTCGGAGGGGACCTTCTCTCCCTTTTCGATCTGCCCTACATAAGTGGGCCACACTCCCTCCGGCCTTCTGGACGTGCGCACCTGTCGGGCGAGTTTGCCCTGACTCAAACTCGTCCTCTTCCTGGCCTCTCTTATCATCTCCGCAAAGTTCATCTGGACCCTCTTCTCCCAATTTTGTCGGCCGACTCTGTCGTGGGAAATAAATACGCCAAAAAACAGGGACTGACAAGAGAATATTAATACACCCACGAGTGTGTGTCAAGCTTTATTCGCACCGTCGGCGCAGGTGCGAAATTCTACTTGACAACACGCATCAGTGTGTGTAAATTAAGTCGTGATTGTGGAGCGCCCTTGCGGACCCTCCGACCTACACACACTGGAGAGTGTGGTGGTCAAATCACAGAAATACAACGTCTTGAGTGTGGCGGTCCGCTGAGCGTGGCAAATCCTCATCCGTAAAGCTCGAATTCCCCTTTTCGGGTTTCTGAGATCTTCAAATAACTACCTCCCCACACCGCCTCGTTTGGGGATCTTAGTTACGGTTTGCGATCACACCGTTCGATCGCCACACTCTTGATTTTCTCCCCCAGGCAGCCCATCTTCTTGAGATGGGCTGTCCTCGTTCTACCTCAGCCCCTCGTCTTTTTCTCGGCGCTTTCCCCTATTCCTGGTCTGACCATGCACATCTGTATGGTCGCCTTCAGCGACCTGCGCTTCGACTACAGAATCTTTCGCGAGGCCACCTCCCTACATCGGGCGGGCCACCGCGTCTCCATTGTCGCTTCCGCCTTCGATCCGTCGCCGCTGACCGATTGGGAGGGAATCGAACTCGATCTCATTCCCATCGACCGCTCCCTCTCCCTGCGCCGTATCTATCCCGCTTTCTGGCGATGGGCTAGGCAGCGCCTTCTCGCGGTCCGTCCCGACGTCTTTCACGCCCACGACCTGGATGTCCTGTGGCCAGCGGTCCGGGCGGCCAAACGCCTGGATGTGCCAGTCGTCTATGACTCGCACGAGCTGTGGATCGACCAATCCTCCCTTGTTGGGCGACCCGCCATCCGCTCCTTCTGGACCCTGCTGGAGCGGCGGCTGATCGAGAGCGCACACCGGGTCATCGCGGTGAGCGAATCGATTGCCCGCATTCTGGAGGACCGCTACCGGCTGGAGGAAGTGACCGTGCTGCGCAATCTCCCTCTGTACCGGCCGCCGGTGGAAAGCGACCGGATCCGCGTCGAACTTGGCCTGGCTGCCGATCGCCCCGTGGTCCTCTATCAGGGTGGCTTTCTCACCGAAAACGGTCTGAGCGAACAAATCGAGGCCGCCTCTGACTTCGGGCCGGCGGCCTTTGTCCTGATCGGCGACGGTCCCCGCGAAGCGGCCCTTCGCCAGCAGGTGTGCAGTTCCGACCTCCAGGACCGGGTCTTCTTCATTCCCCGGGTCCCGTTTCGGGAACTTCACACCTACACCTGCTCGGCGGACCTGGGCCTCTGCCTCATCAAGAACGCCGGTAGAAGCTTCTACTACTCCATGCCCAACAAACTATTCGAATACCTGATGGCCGGCCTGCCGGTCCTGGCCAGCGATTTTCCCGAAATGCGGCGCGTCATTGCCGAGACCGATGCCGGCCAGGTAGCCGATCCAGGCGATCTGGAAGCCATCCGCACTCTCGTCTGCCAGATGCTGGCCGACGGAGACCGGCGACAGGCCTACAGACGGGCGGCGCTCGCGGCGGGACAGCGCTTCAACTGGGAGCGGGAAGCCGGCCGCTTGACCCGCCTCTATGCAGAGCTGTAATTCCTTCGGGAAGTGCCTGTGCCCATCGTTTCCTCTCCCTCGTGAATAGGGAATTCCGTGACCGCCAGCTCACATCTACCTTCTATCAGCGTCGTGATGCCCACCTACGATGAGCCCGAACGGCTGCAGGCCGCCCTGCGGCGTCTGTCATCCCAGGAATATCCGCCCCAAGAGGTGGAGATCGTCGTTATCGACGATGCCTCGCCCCGTCCGCCCTGTAAACAGCTGGGCGACCTCGTCCAGCCCTTCTCCCTGCGCCTGATCCGCCAGACCGTTAATCAAGGGCGTGCGCGCGCGCGCAACGCCGGGCTACGCGCTGCCCGGGGAGAGCTGATCGTCTTTCTCGACAGCGACATGACCGTAGAGCCCGGTTTTCTGCGCGCCCACGCCGATCTGCACCGGAATCACCCGCAGACCGTAGCTATTGGCCATATCCGTTTCGACTCGAACCTCCCCTCCAACTGCCTGACCCGCTATATCGAAACCCGGGGCGTCCATCGGCTGGCCCCCGGCGAACCCGTGCCGTTCAAATGTTTTGTCACCGGCAACTCCTCAATGCGACGGGACCTGCTGCTGGAGGTGGGGCTTTTCGATGAAGATTTCACCGCATACGGTGGGGAAGATCTGGAGCTGGGCTATCGCCTCCACAGACAGGGGGTGGCCTTTCGTTACCTCCCCGAGGCGATGTCGTGGCACCATCACTTGCGCTCCCTGGACCAGCACTGCCAGCTCATGCACACCTACGGCCGCCATTCCCTGCCGCTACTGGCGACAAAACACCCGGAACTGGCCGGCCTGCTCCGCCTGAACTTCCTGAAGCGCCCGCTACTCTCTCCCCGACGACTGCTCATGAGCCTGGCCCTCTGCGAGTGTGTCTATCGCCCGATCTTGAACCTGAGTCGGTGGAACCTGAACCGCCAGGTCCCGGATCTGTTCTTCGATTATTTGTGGTGGTCCAACCGCACCCGGGGGTTTCTGGAAGCCGCCGACCGGGAGAACTGAAGGTGCCACACCCATCGACAATGATCTATCCCACTCCTGCCCAGCTGCTGCGGGTCTCCTTACCGGCGCTGCTGATGGCCCACTTTCTGGTCTGGCCCCTCATCGGCCTCCGCTCTGCCCACGCCGGCCTCATCGCCGCCGAACTGGTCATCATCTGGTTCATGGCGCTCTTCATCCGCCGCCGCCGGCTGGCCCCCGAAAATTTGCTGCTGCTCAACGCAGCCCCCCTCGGCAGCCTGGCCATCGCCGCAGCGACCGCCTTTTTCGCCAGCCTGGTCATCGCCGAGTTCGATCTACTGTGGGGGCTGGGCCTGGCTTTTTTTGACCTGGCTCCCCCCCTCTCCCTGCAGCGCGGCCTCCTGGAGGTCCAGATCGCCCGCACTCCGCTGGAAATGATCCTGGGATTCCTGGCCCTGGCCCTGTTTCCCGGGGTGTGCGAAGAGCTCTTTTTCCGGGGGTTCGTCTTCACCGGTCTCTACGCCCACCGAGGGCCCACCACCGCCCTGCTGGGTTCGGCCCTGCTGTTCGCCCTCGCCCATTTCAACCCCTGGCAACTCCCCGCCCTGCTGCTCTTCGGGCTCTTCCTCGGCCTGCTGGTCTACTGGACCCACAGTATCTACCCGGCCATTCTCGCCCACTTCATCAACAATCTGCTCTCCTTTGCCGGCGTCAACCTGCGCGCCTACTTCGGACTGGAGCTTTTCACTCCCTTCCAGCCCCTGCCCCTGCCCTTCACCCTGGCCGCAGTACTGCTGCTGATCGCCGGCCTGCTGCTCCTGCGACGGCAGCCGGTCGTGGTGGAATTGATCGACGGCCAGACCGATTTATCCAAACCCGATGCAGTTCGCATTGAAGATCAGTACAGCAATTGAAAACAAGTAATTATGGTAAAATTCACTTCTGAATTTTCTGTGGGGAGATAATCTTTTCTCCGCAATTTTCTCCGCCCCCCACACCGCTGGGAGCACGTTCCATGCTCCCCATCCAAATCCGCTCTTTCCCCCAAAGAACGCAAAAATCCCGTCTGCCTTTTCGCTGCAGACGGGACTCTCTTGTCGCTGCTACCGATCCGGTTTTCAGATGTTGCGGCGTTGGCCAATGAACCCTGGAAAATTGCGGAAGAATGGAGACATTCCCACTCCTGGCGAATCATCGGTCATTTCGCAACATCGCGATGCGGTATGGGCCCCTTGGTCAGCCGAGAACCTGGGCGACGGCCGAGCCTATGTCTGCCGGACTCTCACACACGTGGATGCCCGCCGCGCGCATCGCCTTCATCTTCTCATCGGCGGTCCCCTTACCCCCGGCGATGATCGCCCCGGCGTGGCCCATGCGGCGCCCCGGCGGAGCGGTGCGCCCGGCGATGAAACCGACGACCGGCTTGTCGAGATACCGCCTGATGTAGGCGGCGGCCTCCTCTTCGGCGGTGCCGCCGATCTCGCCGATCATCACCACCGCCTCGGTGTCTGGATCCTTGCGAAACAGCTTGAGCGCATCGACGAAGCGGGTGCCGATCACTGGATCGCCGCCGATGCCGATGCAGGTCGATTGACCGATATTCCGTTCCGAGAGCTGGCCCACCGCCTCGTAGGTCAGGGTGCCGCTGCGCGAAATAACCCCCACCTTGCCAGGTTGGTGGATGAAACCGGGCATGATGCCGATCTTGCACTTGCCCGGGGAAATGATGCCCGGGCAGTTCGGGCCGATCAGGCGGGTGGAGCGGGATTGCAGGTAGTGGTAGGCCTTGACCATGTCGGCTGTGGGAATCCCCTCGGTGATGCAGATCACCAGCTCGATGCCCGCGGCGGCCGCCTCCATGATGGCATCCCCGGCGAAAGGGGGGGGCACAAAGATGACCGAGGCGTTGGCTTTGGTGGCATCTACCGCCTCGGCAACCGCGTTGAAAACTGGCACCCCTTCGAATTCCTGTCCTCCCTTGCCCGGGGTCACCCCGCCCACGACCTGCGTGCCGTATTCCATCATCTGCCGGGCGTGGAAGGAACCCTCTCCCCCGGTGATTCCCTGGACGATGACCCGGGTATTTTCGTCGATCAGAACGCTCATGACTTTTCCTCGATTGGCGATTTGCCGCTTTGCTTAGCCCAGGGCGGCCACGACCTTTTCCGCCGCGTCCTTCAGACCATGGCCTACGGCGAAGTTAAGACCCGACTGTTCCAGCATCTCGGCGGCCACATCGGCGTTCGTGCCGGCCAGACGCACCACGATCGGCACCCCCACCTCCAGATTCCTACGCGCCTGGATCACTCCCTCGGCCACCCGATCGCAGCGCACGATGCCGCCGAAGATATTGATGAGGATGCCTTTGACATTGTCATCCGAAAGCAGGATACGGAAGCCATTTTCCACCGTTTCGGCGCTGGCTCCCCCTCCGACATCCAGGAAATTGGCCGGTTCCCCACCGGCCAGCTTGATGATGTCCATGGTCGCCATGGCCAGCCCCGCGCCGTTGACCATGCAGCCGATATTGCCATCCAGCTTGATGTAGTTCAGGTCGTACTTGGACGCCTCGACTTCCAGCTCTGCTTCCTCGTCCAGATCGCGCATGGCGGCCAGGTCCGCGTGGCGGAAGACGGCATTGTCGTCGAAGTTGATCTTGGCGTCCAGGGCCAGAATCTGTCCATCCCGGGTGAGTACCAGGGGGTTGATCTCGGCCAGCGAGCAATCCGCCCCTTCGTAGGCTCGGTACAGGTTGAGGAGGAGACGGGCCGCCTCCCGCACCTGTTTGCCCTCCAGACCCAGGCCAAAGGCCAGCTGGGTCGCCTGAAAGGGAAGCAGGCCGATGCCCGGCTCGACTGCCTCTTTGAGGATCTTTCCCGGACTTCTGGCCGCCACTTCTTCGATCTCCACTCCCCCTTCCCGGCTGGCCATCACCACCAGACGGCTCCGCGCCCGATCCAGGGTGATTCCCAGATAGAACTCCCGCTCAATGTCGCTGGCCTCCTCCACCAGCACCTGCTTGACCTTTTGGCCCTCCGGGCCGGTCTGGTGGGTGACCAGTTGCATGCCGATGATCTGTTCGGCAGCCCGACGCGCCTCCTCTGGAGTGGCGACGACCTTGACCCCCCCGCCTTTACCCCGTCCCCCGGCGTGAATCTGCGCCTTTACCACCGCGCGCCCTCCCAGATCGGCGGCGATGCGTTCGGCCTCTTCCGGAGTGTGCGCCACGTTGCCCTCAGGGACGGCGACGTCGTACTGGCGGAGAATCTCTTTGGCTTGATATTCGTGAATTTTCATTTTTTTCCTCTGTCTTCCCGCTTTCGAAGCGCAATCAGTGTACGAAAACTTCTCCCATTGAGCAAGGCGTGAGCCAGGCGGAAGTTAGTGGAGAGAGAGGAATGCGCTCGGGAGCAAAAATACCTGTTTGCTTTCTAGTAGAATATTAATATTATCTTACAATCATTCCTTGTGTGCGCAATGTGTGCGGCTTCCCCTCAAGGGTCGCAGCGTCTGCCGGATGCGGAGAAAAAACAGAGATGGCCGCCAAAATTTTTACCTCTTCTCTCGCCAAAAAACTGGGCATGGCCCTGACCGGACTCGTCCTCTACGGATTCCTGGCCGGCCATCTGATCGGCAACTCCCTGCTGCTGCGTTCCGACGGAGGCAAGGCGTTCAATGCCTATTCCGAATTTTTGGTCACTCATCCCCTGATCGTGCCGGTCGAAATCTTCCTTCTCACCATACTTTTTGTGCATCTCTATCTGGCCATTCGGGTCAGCATCGAAAACCGGCAAGCCCGCCCGGTTGGCTACCAAAAGACCCGCAGCGCCGGGGGACGCAGCTGGGCTTCCTACTCCATGATCTTCTCCGGAATTGTGATTCTGGTCTTTCTCGTCATCCACCTCAAGACATTCAAGTATGGAGATCACAGCGGCGGCAACCTCTACGCACTGGTCTCCTCTTCCTTTCAGCAAACCGGCTACATGGCCTGGTACGTCTTCGCCATGATCGTTCTGGGCTTTCATCTGTGGCACGCCTTTCAATCGGCCCTCCAGACCCTGAGTGTCGGTGGTCAAAAGGTCAGATCCCTGGGTTTGCTCTTCTGCCTGGTCCTGTCCATGGGTTTCGGTTTCCTGCCCATCTACCTGGGCGTACTGAGCAAGTGAGGTAAGCATGGTGCTCGATGGAAAAATCCCCGGTGGTCCCCTCGCTGAAAAGTGGGACAAACACCGCTTCGATCTCAAGCTGGTCAACCCGGCCAACAAACGCAAGCACAGGGTGATCGTGGTCGGCACCGGCCTGGCCGGTGCCTCCGCCAGTGCGACCCTGGCCGAACTGGGTTACAACGTCCTCTCCTTTTGCTTTCACGACAGCCCCCGCCGGGCGCACAGCATTGCCGCCCAGGGGGGCATCAACGCCGCCAAAAATTACCAGAACGACGGCGACAGCATCTACCGGCTGTTCTACGATACCATAAAGGGGGGGGACTACCGGGCGCGCGAGGCCAACGTCTATCGACTGGCCCAGATCAGCAACAACATCATCGACCAGTGCGCCGCCCAGGGCGTGCCTTTCGCCCGCGAATACGGGGGCACCCTGAGCAACCGCTCCTTTGGCGGGGCTCAGGTCTCCCGCACCTTCTACGCCCGGGGGCAGACCGGTCAGCAGCTGTTGCTGGGCGCGTACAGCAGCCTGATGCGCCAGGTGGGCACCGGCAAGATTGAACTCTTCCCCAAGCGCGAAATGCTCGATCTGGTCCTGGTCGACGGCCAGGCGCGCGGCATCGTCTGCCGCAACCTGTTCACCGGACAGCTCGAATCGCATGCCGCCGATGCAGTAGTGCTGGCCACCGGCGGATACGGCAACGTCTTTTTCCTCTCCACCAATGCCGTTAACTCGAACGTCACCGCTGCCTGGCGCGTTCACAAGAAGGGTGCTCTTTTCGCCAATCCCTGTTTCACCCAGATCCATCCCACCTGCATTCCGGTTTCTGGAGATCATCAGTCCAAACTCACCTTGATGAGCGAAAGTCTGCGCAACGACGGCCGCGTCTGGGTACCCAGTAAGATCGGAGACAGCCGCCCTCCCGAGCAGATTCCGGAACAGGGAAGGGATTACTACCTGGAACGCCGCTATCCCAGCTTCGGCAATCTGGTCCCCCGCGATGTGGCCTCCCGGGCTGCCAAGGCCGCCTGCGACGAGGGAAGAGGCGTGGGTTCGACCGGGCGGGCAGTCTATCTGGACTTCGCCGACGCCATTGAGCGCGACGGCGAAGAGGCGATCAAGCAGAAATACGGCAATCTATTCGACATGTACCACGAGATCACCTCCGAAAATCCGTACCAGGCGCCCATGCGCATCTATCCAGCCGTGCACTATACCATGGGAGGGGTCTGGGTCGATTACAACCTGATGAGCACCGTACCCGGCCTCTTCGTCCTGGGTGAGGCCAACTTCTCCGACCACGGCGCCAACCGCCTGGGGGCCAGCGCACTGATGCAGGGCCTGGCGGACGGATACTTTGTCATTCCCTACACCATCGGCGGATATCTGGCCGGCACCCAGCAGCAACCGGTCAGCACCGATCACCCGGCTTTCAGGGAAACCGAGAAGCAGGTCCACGAACGGCTCGAAAAACTTCTATCCATCAATGGCAAGCGGACGGTCGAGGACTTTCATCGAGAGCTGGGCATGCTGATGTGGGAACACTGCGGCATGGCCCGCAATGCCGAGGGCCTGAAACACGCCGGGCAAAAAGTGGCCCAAATCCGCGATGAGTTCTGGCAGAACGTGACCGTCCTCGGCTCCCAGGGAGAATTCAATCAGGCTCTGGAACGGGCCGGGCGGGTGGCCGACTTTCTCGAATTTGCCGAGTTGATGGTGCGCGACGCCCTGGAGCGCGAAGAATCCTGTGGCGGCCACTTCCGCGAAGAGCACCAGACCGAAGAGGGGGAAGCGCTTCGGGATGACGAGAACTTCACCTATGCGGCGGCATGGGGTTTCAACGGGGTCGGCGTCGAGCCCACGCTCAACAAGGAGACGCTGGAGTTCGAGAACGTCTCTCTGACGCAAAGGAGCTACAAGTGAGCGGCGGAATGAATTTCACTCTCAAGGTCTGGCGGCAAAAGAACGCCGGGCAAAAGGGACAACTGATCACCTATCAGGCCACCGATATCTCCCCCGACATGTCCTTTCTGGAAATGCTGGACACGGTCAATCAAGAACTCGTCCGCAAGGGGGAGGAGCCGATTTCCTTCGATAGCGATTGCCGGGAGGGGATCTGCGGCACCTGCGGCCTGGTCATCAACGGCCTGGCACACGGAGAGGGAAAGGGGACCTGCACCTGTCAGCTCTACATGCGCAGCTTCGATGATGGAGAGACGATCACCATCGAACCCTGGCGAGCAGCCGCCTTTCCGGTCATCAAAGACCTGGTTATCGACCGCTCCGCCCTCGACCGCATCATCCAGGCCGGCGGATTCGCTTCGGTCAACACCGGTTCGGCCCCCGACGCCAATTCTCTCCTCATCTCCCAGGAAACCGCCTCCGAGGCTTTCGATGCGGCCGCCTGCATCGGCTGCGGAGCGTGCGTGGCCTCCTGCAAAAACGCATCAGCCATGCTCTTCACATCGGCCAAGATAAAGCATCTGGGCATCCTCCCACAGGGACAGCCGGAGCGAGAAAGGCGGGTGGTGGCCATGCTGGAAGCCATGCAGGATGCGGGGTTTGGCAACTGCTCCAACGAATACGAGTGTGAAGCAGTATGCCCCAAGGAGATCTCGGCGGAAACCATTGCCTTCCTCAACCGGGAGTATCTGCGCTCCAAGCTGACGGGAAAATAAACTCCTCTTCTTTTCGGCTATTCCATCAGAGAACGGAAAACGGGCCTCGCTTCTCTTGCGAGGCCCGTTTTTTATCTTCTGTAGCGGCGAAGAGCTTATCCGGCGTACACGCTCACGCGTTTGCGATCTTTGCCCCAGCTCTCGTATTTGACGGCGCCGTCGATAAGGGCGAACAGGGTGTCATCCCCTCCCTTTTTGACGTTGGTGCCGGGGTGGATTCGGGTCCCCCGCTGCCGCACCAAGATGGTTCCCGCCGTGACCTTTTCTCCGCCAAACCGCTTGACGCCCAGACGTTGGGCATGGCTATCGCGGCCGTTTCTGGAACTGCCGACGCCCTTTTTATGTGCCATAATAATTCATCCTTTCAAGCTGATTGCTGCTGCCCTGTTCCGCCGATACTCAGTTGGCTAGGACGATATCTTCTACTTGGATTTCGGTATAGTCCTGTCGATGGCCGTTGCGCACGCGGTAGGTCTTCCGCCGCTTCATCTTGAAGACGATGACTTTCTTTCCCCGGCCGTGACCGACGACCGTGGCCTTGATGGCCGCACCCTCGACGGTTGGCGTACCTACTAACGTCTCACCGTCGTCCTTGGAGACCAGCAGGACGTCGGTGAACTCTTGCTGTGCTCCCTCCTCGAGGTCCAGCTTGGGCACTCGGAGCGTCAGGCCCTTGTCGACCCGCATCTGCTCGCCAGCGATCTTGACTACAGCGTACATACTTCTCTCCCGATTCTGGTTTTTCTTCTTTATTGAGACAGAAGTAAAAAGATAAGGATCCAGTCCGGTTCTGTCAAATTCTGAACTCGGCGGTCACATCCAGACTGCGCTTGAGGGAAAAGAAGCGGTAATCCTGGGGCGAAAGAGAGTTATCCTCCTCCAACTCCAATCGAGCCTTGGTAGCCTTGCGTAGCGACCTCAGGCGTTCTTCTCGATTCTCCAGAATATAGGTGGCCACCTCCGGATGGACCTTGAGTACGAAGCGGCGCTCCCGGGTGGCTGCATAGGACCGCTGCAGCCAGCGTTCTATTTTGGTGAGCGTGGTGTCCGGCCCCATGACTCGCCCCGTGCCATTGCAGGTCGGGCACGGTTCGCTGTGCGTGTGCAGCAAATTCGGCCTCACCCGCTGGCGGGTCATCTCCACCAGGCCGAATTCGCTGACCTGCGGGCTGATGGAAATCTTTGCCCGATCCTTCTTCACCTCATCGATCATCTGATCGACGATCTTTCGACGGTTCTTCTCCTCGTTCATATCGATGAAATCGATGACGATGATCCCACCGATATCGCGCAGGCGCAGTTGGCAAGCAATCTCCTTGGCCGCCTCCAGATTGGTGTTGAGATTGTTCTCCTCCTGGTCGTCGGAACCTACATACCGGGCCGAATTCACATCAATGAAGGTTCCCGCTTCGGCGTAGTCGATGACCAGACATCCTCCCCGCCGCATCCACACCGTGCGGTTGTTGGCCTTTTCCAGAGCCTCTTCCACTTTAAAAGCATCAAATATCGGCCGGCGATCCCGGTAATACTCCACCCGCTTGCGCAGGTCGGGCGACACCGTGCGCAGGTAGGAGACGATCTCCCGATAGCGCTCCTTGTCGTCCATTACCAGGCGCTCCACATTGTCGGTGAACAGGTCGCGGATGACGCTGGAGGTCATACCCAGCTCTTTGTGGACCAGGGATGGTGCCTCTACCTTCTTGCCCAGCTTGACCAGGCGCTCGTGGTTCTTGACCAGCTGCTTCAAGTCGCGCCGGAACTCCTTTTCCGACTGATTCCGTCCCTCCGTGCGTACAATCACTGAATATCCCTTGGGACGTAGTTTGTTTACCACATCCCGCAGGCGCCGCCGTTCACTCCAGCTAGAGATCTTGCGAGATACACCCACCCAGTCTCCTCCCGGCACCAAGACGACAAAACGGCCCGGTAAGGAAAGCTGAGTGGTGACCCGGGCTCCCTTGGTGCCAATCGGCTCTTTGGCGATCTGCACCAGCACCTGCTCTCCCTTGCGGATAAGCTGCTGGATAGGTGGATAACTGCGATGGCGCCGGCCGTTGCGCCCTCCTCCCCCCTCCACCTCGGCATTGTCCGCCTCTATCATGTCCCTTACCTGGAGGAAGGCGGTGCGCTCCTGGCCTATTTCGATGAAGGCCGCCTGCAGGCCCGGCAACACTGCCGTTACTGTGCCTTTAAAAATATCCCCCACCATACGCTCGTTTTCCGGACGCTCGACCCAAATTTCTGCAAGCTGCCCGTCCTCTACGATGGCGATGCGGGATTCGTGAATTCCTTCGTTGATGAATATTTCGGTTTGCATTTGAATTTCCCAGTCGCTTGATCGACCGATTTTTCCCCACTTTTTATTTGGGGGTGGCACTCCCTCTCGACAAGACGACGGGTGCCTCTCGGTCATTCTGCTCTCCCATGGGGATATCCCCCCCAAGAAGGCAGAGATGCAGTGAAACGATCGGGAAACGCTTTAAAGCGAGGTCTTCTCTGCGGCGATTTGCCGTTGGAGAGAAGGGCAAGCGGAGGGCTCAGGGAAGATCAATGGTCCTGGAGAGCGAGAGCGGATACCTGATCCGCGCTTTCGTTCCCCGGGTGATAGATGGGCGAACCATCGGGATTTCACTGCACGATGGGCGCGGTGAACCCAGCATCGGGTCCCAAACTCTGGGCTTCGGCAAACGGGGCTTCCTTTCCGGTCGCCTCCTGACCCATCTATCACCCGAACATCTCGCACAGTATTCCGCAGATCCGCACGCTGTTGTACAGAACCATGCCCTCCTTTTCGGCCTCTATCCGCCCGAAGGCTCACTCTCGCCCCCAGGAATATCCTCAAGTAGGCAAAGAGGAACTTCAGGCTATGACTTACGGGCATGTGTCCTCAACTTTGACGATCCATCGATCTGGGTGTTTTTCAGCACCTAACATGAAAACTAAAGGTTCATTCTTTTCCCTCTCCTCGCGGAGCATACGGGAAAGACCCTACCTTTCTGTTTGGGGTGCCTTGGAACAGCTTTAGAAAAACGGCTCGATCGAGCCGCCTATCGCTAAAATCCCTGAAATGGGGCCCCGCAGAATGCGTTCCCCCGATCTTTTTAAAGAGTTGTCTCTTCTTTGATAAATTCTGTATTTATCAGCCCGGCAATAAGTTGCGCTATGCGGGCAGAATTCTCCAGATAATTATACAAAACCGAGTCCGAACGGGCAAGGTTTTTCCCCGCGGTGTCCCTCGCAATCTGTTTTTTCAGGACGTCCCCCCATCCAGCACCCGACGGTAGCTCTGCCCGTCCAGCAGCACCTCGATGGCCTTTTCCAGCTGCGCATCCCGCTCCAAACCGATGCGCAGCTGCTCCTTCCGCCCCTTCAAGCGGAGACCGAGTTCGCGCCGCAACCCCTCCCGGATATAGGGTTCCAACTTGCGGGTGAATCCGTGGCTCAACTCTTCGTCTATGGACTCCGATACCCGATTGATGGAAGCCAATACCTCCTGGCTCCAGCCCATTTCTTCGGCAAGGGTACGCAGTTGGTCCAACTCCCTATGGACCGTTTTCTCATAGCTGGCAACGGCATCCTTGAGACGGAGGAATTCCCTGAAAGCCACCACCAATTCCTCTTCCTTTTCCGGCCGGACATCCACCTGGTGGAAACTGGACGAATCCGCCGCCACGAAATCCACGATAAAGTCGAAGAAAAGCCGGCGGCGCTCCAACTCCAGAACATAATCGGGAGGCAGGTCCCCCTCCACACTGAGGTCCGGGGTGATCCCTCCTCCTCCATATACCTTCCTCCCCTTGCGGGTGAAGTAGGTCTCTCCATTTCCCCTACTGGTAGAGGAATCCGGGGTAACTTCGATGTCCGGGAAACCGGCCAGGCTCCCCAGGGGAGTGGAGAGGATCTGGTCGATTGCCTCCCCTTCCAAATCGAAACGGGCCCGCAGTGCCGCCCCCGCTTGCTGCAGGTTTTCCGCCCTCAATATGATATCCAGAGTAGGACCGGCAGGCAAACGCCGCTCTCCCATGGAAAGCTGGAAGGAGAGCTCTCCCAGTCCCGAGAAACTGTCGCGGTGGATGCTGCGACCGCTGGGGGTGTAGTAGAGAGCCGTGGTCAGCTTCAAAGCGGCATCTTCCGTCTCCTGGAGGTCGAAGATCGTCTGCACCGACCCCTTGCCGAAAGATGTCGTTCCCAGGATGATACCCCGATCATTGTCCTGAATGGCCCCCGCCACAATTTCGGAGGCGCTGGCGCTCCCCCCGTCGATCAGCACCACGAGCGGCAGGTCTCCGGCTGCCGGTTGCCTCTGGGATTTCTTCACCTCCTGGCGCCGTCCCTCCCGCTCCTTTACTGCCACAATTGGCGCTCCTTTAGGCAGGAAAAGGTCCGCCACCTGGGTTGCCTGGCTCAGCAACCCCCCCGGATTCCCTCGCAGATCCAGGACGACCCCTTTTACTCCTTTGGCCTTCAACTCCTCCAGAGCCCGTTCTACCTCCTCCCCGGTGTCCTCTGAAAACCGGGTCTGGCGCATGCTGATGTAGCCAATTCCCGAATCCAATTCCTCCACCAGGGGCACGCTCTTTATCTTGATCACTTCTCGCGTTATCGTCACCTCCCGGCCCTCCATCCTCCTCACACTTCCTGCCACCTCGATTCGCACCTGGGTCCCCGGCTCTCCCCGCAGGATATCGACGATCTCGTCCAGAGGCAAATCCCTGGTATCTCTGCCTTCGATCGCCACGATCAGGTCCCCTGGCAGCAAACCAGCCCGGTCAGCCGGCGTTCCCTCAATGGGAGATATCACCACCGGATAGTGGTCTTTGATGGCCACTGTTATCCCCAAACCCGCAAATTTTCCCGTTGTGTCCTGGCGCAGTTGGCGCAAACCTTCTTCATCATAGAACTGGCTGTAGGTATCCAGCCTGTCCAGCATCCCCTCTATGGCCGCCTGCATTATCTCTTTCTGGTCGATACTGGCGTAGTAGTTATCCACGATGCGACCATATACCGAACCAAACCGATCCCAGCTTTCGTTTACCCCTGTATATGGGTCCGGGTCCGGTGTTGCCCGGGCTGCCGTCAACCAGAGCAGCAGCGCCATCAACAGACCATTTCCTACTCTCGTGCCCATAATTCTCCTCTCGAACGCTTTCAGCTGCGCAAAGGGAAGTTCGGCCAACGCTCTTGCAGTTTTTTCAAAATTTCTCCGCCCAACAGTTCCTGACTCCGAGTTCCATCCAGGAGAAGAGATTCCTCTTTCCGGGAGTCTGCCAATTCTCGGTACGCCCTCGCCACCTGCTCCTGTAAGCGCTCCCCCGCCAGTTCCATACGGTCGGGGTTTCCCCCTCGTTCCCGCCGTCGTCTGCTCGCTTCCCCCAACGGCAAGTCCAGATAGATCGTCAGATCTGGTAGGCAACCATCCACCGCGACTTGGTTTACCTGCCAGACCGGTTCCAAGCCCAAACCTCTGCCATAACCCTGGTAAGCCAGAGAAGAGGCGACGAAGCGATCGCAAATCACTGCCGTTCCCTCCATCAGAGCCGGTGCTATCACCTCGTGTACATGATGGGCCCTGCTGGCGGCATAGAGAAGCAGTTCAGTGATATCATCCACCTCTCCGTCCGGATCGAGGACCAGATGGCGGATCTTCTCTGCCAGAGGTGTCCCCCCCGGTTCTCTGGTGCGGATGACCGGGACTCCCCGGCTCTCAATGGAACGGGCCAGAAGTTCGCACTGGGTCGTCGTCCCGCTGCCATCGATCCCCTCAAAGACGATGAACAAGCCTTTATGCAAAAGACGAGACCTTATCGTATTGGAAGTTTTTCAGGAAGAACTACCGTAATACCATATGGCGAGATTAAGAGGAGCCCTGAACTGGGGCTGAACCTGCGCTGGACTTTAGCTTGTTGCGGATGTGGGCCAGGCGTTCGATAACGGTGTAGTTCGTCGTCACCGCGAGGACTACCAGAATGAAAACCAGACCTTCATGTCCATAAAGGCCACCCAGGGCCAGGGCTACTATGCGCTCGGGGCGCTGCATGAAACCCACCTTGCAGTCCTCCCCCAATCCCTCTGCCCGCGCCCTGACATAGCTGACCATCAACGACCCGCACAGGGCAAAAAAGAGAATCCCACAGGCAATCCATTCCTCCCGGCCGATCAAGTAAGCCCCGAGGCCGAAGTAGAGAAAGATCTCCGAATAGCGATCCGTAGTCGAATCGAGCAGGGCTCCAAACTTGGTTTCCTTGCGACCCTCTCTGGCGACCTGGCCATCCAATATATCGCAAACCCCTGCCAGCAACATGATTGCTGCCCCCCAGCGCAAATGTCCCTTGGCAAAGGCTACCGTGGCCCCAAGATTCATGGCCAACCCCATTAAGGTCAACCAATCGGGTCGGAAACCCAGTTTTATGAACAACATTGATAAAGGCCTGAGAAGGGCCAGAACTCCTGCTTTTAGATACTTATCGAGCACGCAACCAATCCTGTCTTCTTGAACCCACCTGTGAGTGTTCCAACATTTCTTTCAACCCTCAAAATATAGGGTATATCTCCATGCTCTTGCAAGGCTTTTTAAAGGTTCTTATCCACACCCCAAGTTATCCACTTTTCCACAAATCTTCTCCCCATCCCCTTCTACTTCTTTTTTTTCGTTTTGGCCTATCTCTCGGGAAATCACTAAAATACAATACCTTTTCGGTCCCCCATCTCCCTACTCTAATTTTCCACAAATCTTTTTTTTCAGTGTGGATAACTTTTCTATACTAACCTCACTCTCCCCATCTCCCCACCATCCCCTCCCATCTTTCCCGTCTCACCTTCATTTGGTTGATATCAACCCTTTGGTCTCCGTCTCCCAGGTGGATCAGCATCGACCCGTGGGGAGATAGGTGTGGGCGAGCCAAAGCCCCCATTTTTTTTACTGACATCACTGCCCGGGAAACAATTATATCTACTCCACCTTTCACACCCTTCCATTCCTCCAGGCGGGAATTCACCACCTCAACCTTTTCCAATCCCAACCTCCTCACCACCTCTCTCAAGAAATTTGCCCTGCGCCTTCGGCTCTCCACCAGGTAAACCCACATCCCTGGCATGGCGATCTTCAACGGAATTCCAGGCAATCCCCCGCCCGAGCCAAAATCGATCAGTGAACGGTGAGGAAGACAGGCAATCAACGGCAACCACTTCATCGCTGGCACTAAATGTCTGGTTACCAAAAACTCCCTATCTTCTCGAGAAATCAAACTCATACGTCCCGACCAGGTATACAGAAGATGTACGTATTCCCTCAATTGGCCCCACGCCGCCTCTGGGGGGAAACCCTCTTTGAGCTGACCCTTCCCCTCTTTCACGGCCCTAGTCAGGTCCTCTCCCATCCAGCCTTTTGAATTTTCCTCTTCTACCATTTTTTTTTACCAGCTCATGATGTTCCACGTGGAACATCTTCTCCTGGACCATACGAGAAAAAAAATGTTCCACGTGAAACACCCTCGACCAAGAATTTATTTGCCAATGCAAAAATCGGAAAAGATCCGATCGAGGATGTCGTCGTCAACCCGCTCCCCCAATACCTCCCCAATCGCCCGAAGTCCCTCCTGAAGTTCAGCAACAAGGCATTCGTCAAATGCATCAGAAGAAACCATGCCAAAACCATTTTCAAGATTTCCCACAATGCGGGAAAGGCAGTCAAAGTGTCTTTGGCGAGAGAGGCCAATCCCATCTTTCTCGGAGGGGAAAGGCACACTCTCCAGGATTCGATCTTGCAAAGTGGAGAGCCCATCTCCCGTAAGTGCTGAAATATCAAGGCTGGAATGTTTGTAAGATCCCAAACATGGAATGTTGATTTTTTTTGGTAAATCGGCCTTGTTGAGAACGATCAATCCAGGACGTTCGAGAAGGAATTCTAAAATCACCCCGTCTTCATCATGCCACTCAACCGACGAGTCAAAAATAGAGAGAATAAGGTCGGCATCACGAGCGGTCTGAAGGGCCCGTTTCACTCCTTCCTGTTCAATCGGGTCATCAGAAGAATGAATCCCTGCAGAGTCGGAAAGACGCACGGAAACCCCATTCCAGACGGTTTTCCCCTCAACGACATCTCGGGTGGTTCCGGGAATAGGAGTGACAATGGCCCGTTCTTCACCAAGGAGGGCATTGAGGAGGGTGGATTTGCCAACGTTGGGCCGCCCGAAAAGAGCGATGGAAATCCCTTCCCTTCGACGTCTATTCCCCTCGAAGGTCCCGATCAAACGAGTGGCCAGTCCAAGAGCATCCCGAAGATGTTTAACCACCAGAACACGGTTGATGGCATCGATATCTTCTTCGCTGAAGTCGAGCCCGATTTCAACTAAAGAAAGGGCTTTGACAACCAGGTCCTTCAACTCACGAACAAGTTGAGAAAGCCGCCCATCAACATGCCCATAAGCGGATTCAAGGCTGGTCTGACTACCCGCCTGAATGAGGTCGATAACCGCCTCCGCCTGGAGCAAATCCAGCCGACCGTGGAGGAAAGCGCGGCGGGTAAATTCCCCGGGAGCAGCGAGGGAAGCCCCCCTGGAAATAGCGGCCTGGACCAGACTTTCGAGAACGACTATGCTCCCGTGGCAGCTGATCTCAACGGTATCTTCTCCGGTATAGGACCGGGGTCCCTTCAGGACCCAGCCCAGCCCGGTATCCATCGCCCGGCCTTCGATAATTACCTTCCCAAACTCGACCCGTCGAACCCGTTCGCCGAGGGGGGGATGACTTAAGAAAACCTGCCGACCGATGGATATGGCGGAAGGACCGCTCAAACGCACCAAACCGACCCCTCCCTCACCGGGAGGGGTCGATATGGCAACGATAGTGTCGAGTGGGATCAATGGAGAATTTCGAAAAAGAGCGGGAAGAAAACCAACCGGGGTGCCCGGACCTCAGCTTTGGACAACAACGGCGGATTGCTTTTTAAAATGATTAATGAGAACCTGCTGAAGGATGGTTAGGAGGTTGAAAATGGTCCAGTAGAGAACCAGGCCGGAGGTCATATCCCAGAAGATAAAGATCATAACCACAGGCATAATGTAGACCATAGCAGCCTGTTTGGGATCTTTCATGGTCATCTTCTGCTGCACCAGCATGGATACAGCCATCAGGAGGGGCAGGATATGAAGGCCAAATCCGGCGACGAGGATCTCATCGGGTAGAGAGAGATCGGTTATCCAGAGGATAAATGGGGACTGGCGCAGCTCAATCGTCCGGCCAAAGAGATTGTAGAGAGAAAAGAAGATAGGCATTTGGAGGACCAGAGGAAGGCATCCACCAAGGGGGTTGACACCTTCCTCCTTGTAGAGCTTCATCGTTTCTTTGCTGAGCCGCTGATTGTCGTTTTTGAATTTCTCCCGCAGGGCGGCGATCTTGGGTTGCAGCTCCTGCATCTTAGCCGTGGATTCGTAGGTTTTATGGGTGAGAGGATAGACGATAATCTTGATGACGAGAGCAAAGAGGACGATGATCCATCCGTAGTTGGGGATGACGCTGTAGGTGGCCTTGAAGATAATAAGCAGGAGTTTGGTAATTTGACGAACGACCGGGTAGCCAAAATCGATGGCCTGTTCCAGATCCACCTCGTAGCGAATGAGATTGTCGTAGTTGAGGGGTCCCAGATAGACCAGAGATTGCCAGGTGCCGGCGCTGGAAAGGCGAGCCCCCACTTCGTAGGAGTAGTCGGGTAAGGGCCCGGAATTGGTCCCCTTTCCCCTAAGCAAAACCCGAAACCTACCTTCTCCCCTGGGAGCCACGGCAGAGAGGAAGTATTTGTTTCTCACCCCGACCCATTGCAAATCCCCCCGATACGGTCCCCAAGTTTCCTCTTCATCCCCTTGATCGACCCGAATTTCGGTAAGATCTTCATTAAAAAAAGAAAAGACCCGTGTTTCGCGCAGATCAATGTCGGGATCCCTTTCAGTGGTGGCGATCCCGTTGACCCAGGTGATGTTGGCTTCGGTGTCTTCATCGAACCCCCGATAGAGAAGATCGAGATCAAAACCATACTGGTCACTGTGGAAAGTCAGGACCTTTTCCAGGCTCTTGCCTTCCCCTAATCGGGCGGAAAGCCGCAGAGTGCGTTGATCTCCCTCTCCCAAGGTTATGCTTTCCAGATCGGGCACAAACTCGATTCTGGAAAGATCGATCGTATCATCCACGTGCAAAAGGGAGAGAGCAAGTCCCCTCCCTCCGGAGGGTATGAGTTCGACCTGACGTCCATCGACGCGCTGATACTGAAGAAGTTGACAGGAAGTGAGAACACCCCCCTCGGTGGAAAAGGTGAGTTGCTGAAGAGGTGTCTGGACGATGATCTGTCGGGGAAGAAAGGATTCCCCCTCCCCTGCCGTAGTTGGGGTAGAAAGATCTCCAGTGGAAAGATTTTCACCGGGGGAAACAGAAGAAGGTGCGGATGAAGTAATAGAAGGTGCAGATGACGGAGCGGGTGGGAAATTCTCTTCGGATGGAAGCGAGGATGGACTCTCTTCCTTAGGAGGTGCAAGAGAAGGTTCCTCTTCTGGGGTGAGACCCATAAAATCTTGGTAGTAGGGCAGAAGAAGGAGTATGAGCCCGATGATGAGAAACGCCAGTAAAGTCCTTTTATCCTCCATAACACCTCACCCCATCATTAGATATATGAGAAAAAAGAAAACCGAAGATGCTTTGACCTTCGAACAAATGGGAGAAAAAAGCCGGTTAACCAGGAAAGAAAAAAGACCGATCGATTTTTCACAGCAGGGGATCATACCCTTGTCCACCCCAGGGATGGCACCGAATGAGCCTTTTAAAGGCCCGCCAGCCTCCACCAAGGAGACCGTATTTCTCCAGCGCCTGGATGGCATATTGAGAACAGGTGGGTTGGAAGCGACAGGCCGGGGGCAAAAATGGGGAAAGAAAAAAGCCGTAGAGGCGGATGAGGAAGATGGCGATGTGCTTCATTGGGGATGTTGCATTAAAGCTGAAGGATCAGTCGTCCCAGCTCCTCCTCCAAATCCCGAAAACGGGCTTTAATCGCGGAGGCCTGGGGAAAGATGACCAGTCCGCCATCGATGGGAGTCATGTGTCGACAGATGACCCGCAAACGCCTTTTAAGACGGTTGCGCTTAACGGCGTTCCCCAATTTGCGGCGGACGGCAAAAACGACGCCGAAACTCTCCCGTCCGCGACGAATCCACAGGCGTTCCCCTTTAACCCATCCCATAACAGCGGGGAACCGGTGATGGGACGCTCAAACGGCGAGCCGTTTGCGACCCCGGCGACGACGCCTGTTGAGGATAGCTCTACCGGATGGGGTGCTCATGCGCTTGCGAAAACCGTGCTTGTTGCGACGCTTCCTGTTGCTGGGTTGAAATGTCCTTTTCACAGCCTCTATCCATTCTCGTTAAGTGTAGCTTGTAAAGAAGCAATTTTATTGGGTGATGCTCAAAATGGTGGAAATAGAACAATATAGAGGCAAACCTCGAAGGTGTCAATATAAATCAACCCAAAGCCGTGCAAAGACTTCCGCCCAATCGGGCAGAAGGGATCCTTGACGGGTAGGAAGAGTTTTCATAGCTTTCCACTCCCCCCAAACAACCTCGGAAAAATGTCACAGGATCCCTACGAACTCTGGGCCCAGTGCCTGCTCAACATCGAACGACGGGTCCGCCCGCAGACGTTCAATACCTGGTTCAGACCGACGAGAGTACGTCGCTTTGATGGAGAGAGCCTGATCGTCGAAGTCACAAGCTCCTGGAGTGCCGATTTCATAGAGAGTAAATACCTGGAAATGATTCGTCAGGTGGTCAGAGAAGAGACGGGATTGGGCCCTCAAATATCCTTTATAGTAGCCGATGAGGGGCCGGCCGATGACTCTTCTCCCAACCAACCAGAGCCCTTATCCTCCTCTCAACCGCAAGATACATCCGCGGCAACGCTATCACCCACACCACCTCACGAAACCCCATCTCCCGACGAAGGCTCTTCGTTCTCTCCACTTTTTCAGCCATTGAACGAACGGTATACCTTTGAAACTTTTGTCATTGGAGAGGGAAATCGATTTGCCCACGCCGCGGCACAAGCGGTATCGCAATCTCCGGGAAAGACTCAATTCAATCCTCTGGTCATCTACGGAGGTGTTGGATTGGGGAAAACCCATCTCCTCCAAGCGATCGGGCACCATGCTCTGCGCTGGAATAGAGCTCAAAGAGTGGCCTTTGTCCCCTCTGAAAAATTTATGAGCGATTTCATCGAAGCGATTCGGAAAGAAAAAACAGCCGAATTCCGCCGCCTGTATCGAAGCCCAGAAATCCTGCTGATCGACGATATCCAGTTCCTTCTCAGAGGAGAATCTACACAGAACGAGTTCTTCCACACCTTCAATGCCCTGCACCAGAGTGGCAAGCAGATTGTCATGACCTGCGACAGTCCACCTGGCAAGATGGAGGGCATGGAGGAGAGGTTGGTATCCCGTTTCCAGTGGGGATTGGTGACCTCAATCGAACCACCGGATCTGGAAACGCGTATCGCCATCCTCCAGCAAAAGGCAGAGATCAACGGCATACACTTGCCCGAGGAAGTCGCCGTCTTCTTGGGAAACTATATCAGCTCAAACATTCGGGAATTAGAAGGTGGCCTGATTCATCTGATGGCCTACTGTTCCGTGAATCGCACCGAACTCACGGTAGAGGCGGCAAAACAGATCGTCCAGGAAAGAGGGCCGGCTCAGAATACCTATCTAAGTATTGAAACTATCCAGCAACACGTAGCAGAATATTTCAACCTGACTCCCAACCTGCTCATCGGCAAAACGAGGAAACAGGAGGTGGCCGGAGCCAGGCAGATAGCCATGTTCCTGTCTAAACGGCTCACCAAGAATCCTTTGAAGGTAATAGGTCTGCACTTTGGGAACCGTGACCACAGCACGGTGGTCCACGCCATACAGACGGTAGAAAAAAAGAGCAAAAGGGATGTTTCTTTTGCTCAGATGGTAGAAACTCTTTCAGAAACTGTGCAGCAAAAACATCCGCTCCGCTGATCTTTCCCCTTTCTTCCCCATCTCTAAAAAAACCATCCACAAGTGTCACTTTGGCAGTGGAAAACTGTCCACATAGTTATCCACACTCTTACCTGAATTAGGTGTGGATAATCTTCACTCTCATTCCAATTTCCCGTGAACCCCTCTTTTTTGGTGGATACCCAAACCTATCCACGATCTTATCCACACTCAATTCCCCTTTTATGGAGAACAGATAAATAGACATATAAGTCTCTATTAATAAAAGGCAAAGTTCAGCCTAATAACGTCCCTTTCTTCAATCTTATCCACAAATCCACACCATTACTATTACAACAGTATAGAAAAGAACACAGACTAGTGTATAAAGAAAGTAAAAGGGATGTGGAAAAAAACATAGATACTCCACACCTTTAGAGAGTTTTACTCCACACCTGCTCTTATTAGCACTTGTTTAAGAAAAAAACGAGAGAAAAACAGGGAAAGGTTAAATGTTGAAAACTAAAACCAAATTTATGGCTATAAATTTCTGTTTTTTATGTATTTTACTTCAAATTGAAACGTTCGGGCAAAAGCAGAAAAAAACCAAACGGGACCTATATATAATAGAACTTGACAGGGAATAGTATAATCTCTAATTTAAATAGAGGAAAAAACAGGACCGAAAGACAGCAAAATAGATAGATCGAGGCCCGAATGAAGCTTTCAGTTACCCGTAGCGAACTCTGGCGAGGGATCGACACCGTACTCGATGCGGTTCCCTCGAAGCCAGCTCTCCCCGTTCTTTCCAATATTCTTCTGGTCGCCGAGAAAGATGGCTTATCCCTGGCGGCGACCGATTTAGATCTATCGATAAGGACCCAGATCGTCGCTGCGGTGGAACGACCGGGCAGCATAACCGTACCGGCCAGGACCTTTGCGGAGATCACCCGAGAGTGGCCCGAAGCAGAGCTAACGATCGAAGTGAGTGATGATCGCCTGCGCCTCAGTGGGAGCCTGGGGGAGGTGGAAGGAAGCGAGGGAGCGTACAGCCTTTCGGGGATGCCAGCGGACGATTTCCCGGGCATGCCCGAGAGGTTAAGCGGTCTGTCTCTGGAACTGGACAAGATTGAAGGATTGGATTCCCAGGGGCTGGGAAAAATGATAAGCAAGACGGCTTTTGCCGTCTCCAGAGACGATACTCGACCGGTGCTGAATGGTGTATTATGGCGCATCGATGCCGAGGGGATGCTCATGGTCGCCACAGACGGCCATCGCTTTGCTCATTACCGTAAGAAGCTGAATCTGGGTGATGAGGTGCAGGGAGAGGGAGCGGATGCGATCATGCCTCCTCAGGCCCTCAGCCAGGTAGTCAAATTGCTCGGAGGGACAGACGAACTGGTTCGGGTGACGTTGGGAGAGAGTCAGGTCCTCTTTGACCTGGGGGCAACGCAACTTCTCTCTCGCCTAATAGAAGGGCCTTATGTGGACTATACACAGGTAATACCGAAGGAAAACGACAAACATCTGCGCATTGCGAGCGAACAGTTCCTACCGGCTGTGAGGCGGGTTTCCATCCTTTCGAGTTCGTACACCCACCAGATACGTCTAAAACTGGGAGAAAACTCCATAGATCTTTCGGCCGCGAGTCCGGAGATTGGTGGAGAGGCTCGAGAAGTAATCCCAGCGGTCTATGATCAGGAAGAGATGGATATTGGCTACAATGCTCAGTATTTGATGGAAATCCTGCGTAAAATGGATGCTCAAGAGGTCCTCTTCCAATTGAACAACCAGGTCACCGCAGCTATGCTGCGTCCCGTGGAACAGGCGGATGTAGAGGATTACTTCTGTCTGTTGATGCCGCTGCGCCCCACCGGCTGAGGTCAGACGGACCCTGTGAGGATCCGTGCACTAACCCTCCGGCCTTTTCGCAACTTCAAGCAGATCGACCTCCCCTTCGAGGAAGACCACGTTCTGATCTTCGGCCCCAATGGCCGGGGCAAGAGCAATATCCTGGAAGCCATTTCCTACCTGTCTATCGGCAAGTCAGTGCGCGGAGCCAAAGATCAGCAGGCGGTTCCCCACGGCGAAGAGTACTTCGATATCCAGGCTCAATGCAACAACGGCCGACACGAACAGAAACTGCGAATCTTTTACGCCAAAACGAGCGGAAAAAAGGCCTTTTGCGAGGAAACACTCCTACCTCGCGTTTCGGATGTGCTGGGCCTTTTCAAGACCGTTCACTTCTCCCCGGAGGACGTATCACTGGTATTGCGTTTTCCGGCACAACGTCGCCGTCTCCTCGATATACTCATCTCGCAGTCCAGTCCCCAGTATCTGCGCGATTTGCAGAGATACCAGAGGGTATTGACGCAGAGAAACCACCTGTTGCGCAGCTGGAGAAAGGGTGGGAGAGGATCGGAGGAAAAGGACAACTTGGAACTCTGGACTTCCCAACTAGCCCAGCTGGGAGGAGGTCTCAGAGAAAAGCGCCTGGAGTCATTGGAGGAGATGAGAGGCTCGTTTGCCAGCTATTATCGACGATTTGCCCCGAAAGGAGAAGAGGCGGCCATCGAATACCGAGGCGCCGAATTGGGTGGAGACCGGAGCCAGGGAGAAGAGTTGCTCGAGAAATATCGGGGACGACGAGACCAGGAGCTGCAGGTGGGATACACTCTCTACGGCCCGCACAGAGACGACCTGGTCTTCACCCTTAACAGCCAACCCGCAGACACATTCGGCTCGGAAGGTCAACTGAAGACCATCCTGATCGCCTGGAAGATGGCGGAGGTGCGTTTGCTCGAAGAGCCGGAAGGCAGACAGCCGGTTCTCCTCCTAGATGATGTGTTCTCCGAATTGGATCGCCAGCGGGTAGAAGATTTTTTGGAGATTATAGATGAATTCGACCAGGTACTCGTCACCACACCCCAGGAACCGGGGCCGACGATCGGGGAGCGCTTCGCCGAAATCCGACTCCCCGCCTAGCGATCAGGGTCAGGCCACGCGGCTAGGAGGGCTCCTTGAAGGGGTGATTGAGGACCTGGGGCTGACCGGAAAGATGGCCGAATGCCGGGCGAAGATGGCCTGGGAGGAGGCCGTAGGCGCCTCTCTGGCGCTCCAGACCCGCCCTGTGAGGATCCACAGGGGTCGACTGGAAGTAGCGGTACCTTCGAGCGTCTGGCGCGCTCAGCTGAGCTTTATGAAGCGGGATATCGTCGATCGCATCAATAAATTGATCGGCGAAGAGGTGGTCAAAGAACTGGTTTTGCTGAATCGGCGTTAGTCAACAAGACCCTGAATGGTTTTAAACAGGACCGTCAAAATCAGCACGACCGCGTTTCCTTTCTCCACCCTGGATCGGCAAGATCAACCAAGAAGGAGTTATGCATGTCAGAACCCCTCAGAGATTATTCGGAAGTTGCGGAAGTTGCGGAAGATACTTCCTCTGCCAGTGAGTATACCGCCGATGCCATCCAGGTCCTGAAAGGCCTGGAAGGGGTGCGCAAGCGCCCGGCTATGTATATCGGCGATACAGGCGAAGGCGGTCTCCACGAGATGGTGAAGGAGATCGTCAACAACAGCGTCGATGAGGCGATGGCCGACCGTTGTTCGCGGATTGACGTAATCGTTACGCGCGAAGGCAGCGTCCGCGTCAGAGACGACGGTCACGGCATTCCGGTCGATTTCCACCCGGGAGAAAATAAATCGGGTGTCGAGGTGGTGATGACGATGCTACACGCCGGTGGAAAATTCGACAAAAAGGCGTACCAGGTTTCGGGCGGTCTGCACGGGGTGGGAGCTTCGGTGGTGAATGCCCTTTCGGAATGGTGCGTCGTCGAGGTCTGGCAGCGGGGCCAGATCCACCGCCAGAGATACGCCCGGGGCATCCCCCTGACGGAGCTGGAAGTTGTCGGTGAGGTGGAGGAGACCGGAACGATCATCGAATTTATGCCAGACCCAGAGATCTTTGAGACGGTACTCTTCGACTACGAGATGATCGCCCACCGCCTGCGTGAGTTGGCCTTTTTGACCAAGGGGTTGGAGATCAGGGTGGAGGATGAACGAAGCGGACAAAAGGACATTTTCCTCTACGAAGGAGGGGTAGAGGAATTCGTCCGCTTCCTGAACGAAGGTCGGTCGTTGCTTCATCCCCAGCCGATTTACCTGCAGGGAGAGCGCGACGATGTATCGGTCGAGGTGGCGATGCAGTACAACGATGGCTACCAGGAGACGATTTTTACCTACGCCAACAACATCAAAACCTCTGAAGGTGGCACCCACCTGGTCGGTTTCCGCTCGGCGCTGACGCGTTCACTCAACAGTTATGCTAATCGAAGTAACCTACTGAAAAATATAAAGTTCAACATTTCTGGAGAAGACACGCGGGAAGGTCTTTCCGCCATAGTCAGCGTCAAAGTGCCCGAACCCCAATTCGAGGGACAGACCAAGGGTAAGCTGGGCAACAGCAACGTCAAGGGGTTGGTAGACTCGCTGACCAGCGAGGCGCTGACGGTGTACATGGACGAGAATCCGGATGTAGCCAAGAGGATCATAGAGAAGATCGTCGAGGCGGGCCGGGCGCGCGAAGCGGCGCGCAAGGCCAGGGAATTGACCCGTCGCAAGGGGGTGTTGGACGGCGCTTCCCTGCCCGGCAAACTGGCGGATTGTTCGATCAAGGATCCGGAACAGGCGGAGATCTACCTGGTCGAGGGGGATTCGGCCGGTGGCTCGGCCGCCCAGGCGCGCGATCAGCACTTCCAGGCGGTGCTGCCGATGTTCGGCAAGCCGTTGAATGTGGAAAAGGCGCGCATCGACCGGGTGCTGGGCAACGACAAGTTGTTGCCGCTGATCGGCGCGCTGGGGACCAATCTCGGGGAGGATTACGACTACTCCAAGCTCCGCTATGGCAAGGTGATCATCATGGCCGACGCCGATGTGGATGGCAGCCATATCCGCATCCTGATGATGACCTTCTTCTTTCGTTACATGCGCGAATTGATCGAAAAGGGAAATCTCTACCTGGCGCAACCTCCCCTCTTCCTGGTGAAGAAGGGGAAACAGGAGTTCTACGCCTTCAACGAGCAAGAAAGAGATGAGCACATAAGTGAATTGGGAGGGGGAAACGGGGATGGCCGGGGTATCATGGTGCAGCGCTACAAAGGCCTGGGTGAGATGAATCCGGACCAGCTGTGGCAGACCACTATGGACCCGGAGACGCGCACCTTGCTCCGAGTGGCGCTCGATGACGCGGTGGAGGCCGAACACATGTTCAACCTGCTGATGGGAGATCAGGTAGAGCCGCGCCGAGAGTTCATAGAGAAGTACGCGCTGGATGTGAAAAATCTCGATCTATAATTTATATCTCTATTTTTAACAGCAACTTAAAAGCGAAAGATCGATAGTCAATGTCGGAACAAAGACAATCTCGGGTCCTTCCTGTAAAGATTGAAGACGAGCTCAAGACGTCCTTCCTGGACTACTCGATGAGCGTGATCATGGCCCGTGCCCTACCGGACGTGCGCGATGGCCTGAAGCCTTCACAGCGCCGCATCTTAGTGGCGATGAACGATCTGAGCCTGGCGCCCAACCGCGGCTACCGAAAGTGCGCCAAGATCGCCGGCGATACATCGGGCAACTACCACCCCCACGGTGAGGCGATCGTCTACCCCACCCTGGTGCATATGGCGCAGGATTTCCGACTGCGCTACCTGATGGTCAACGGGCAGGGAAACTTCGGTTCGATCGACGGGTACCCGCCGGCGGCCATGCGCTACACCGAGGCGCGCCTGACCTGGCCGTCCACGGAGATGCTGGCGGATCTGGACAAGGATACGGTCAATTTCATCAAGAACTACGATGAGACTCGCGAAGAGCCGGAAGTCCTGCCTTCCAAGTTCCCCGGCCTTCTGTGCAACGGCTCCATGGGTATTGCCGTGGGCATGGCCACCAAGATTCCGCCGCACAACCTGAGAGAGGTAGCTGCGGGGTTGGCCGCTCTGATCGACGATCCCGAGATCTCGATTGACGAGTTGATGGAGCACATCAAGGCGCCCGACTTCCCCACTGGCGGAGTGATTTACGGCATGAGCGGGGTGCACCAGGCCTACCACACGGGCCGGGGCATGGTCTACATGCGCGCTCGGGCGGATGTAGAGACCAGAAAGAATGGTCGGGAGGACATCGTCGTTACGGAGATCCCCTTCCTGGTCAACAAGTCCACCTTGCTGGAGAAAATCGCCGATCTGGTGCGCGACAAGACGATCGACGGGATCGCCAATATCCGTGACGAATCGGGCCGGGCGGGGATGCGCATCGTCTTTGAGCTCAAGAAGGACGCCTTCCCCGAGGTGGTCCTCAACCAGCTCTACAGCCACAGCATGCTACAGAGCACCTTCGGGGTAATGCTGCTGGCCATCGTCAACGGCCGACCGGAACTGCTCAACCTCAAGCAGATGCTGGAGCACTATGTAGCTCACCGGCACGAGGTGATAATGCGACGGACCCGCTTCGACCTGGAGAAGGCCGAGGCCAGAGCCCACATCCTGGAAGGGTTGCGCATCGCGCTGGACCACATCGACGAGGTGATCCAGACCATCCGCGCCTCGGCCAGCCCGGAGGAGGCGCGCGAGAGGTTGATGTCGCAGTTTGAGTTGAGCGAACTGCAGAGCCAGGCGATTCTGAGTATGCCGTTACAGCGGCTGACCGGCCTGGAACGGGACAAGATCGAGGGGGAATACCAGGAGTTGATGCAGACGATCGGAACGCTGCGCGGCATTCTGGACAGCCGAGAGCGGCGGATGGAGATCATCAAGGAGGAGATCGGCGAGGTCGAGCAGCGGTTCGGCGACGAACGGCGCACGGAGATCGTGTACTCGGCCGACGAGTTCGACATGGAAGATCTGATTGCCGAAGAGGATATGGTAGTCACCATCTCCCACGAGGGATACATCAAGCGCATGTCGCCGCGTGCCTATCGGGTCCAGAATCGTGGAGGACGCGGAGTTACGGGGATGAAGACAAAGGAGGAGGACTTCGTCGAGCATCTCTTCGTGGCCTCGACGCACTCCTATCTGATGTTCCTGACGGCCAAGGGCAAGTGCTACTGGCTCAAGGTCTATCGGATACCCGAGGGGGATCGGGTCGCGCGCGGTCGCCCCGTGGTGAACCTGCTGAAGATCGATCAGGAGGACGAGATTGAAACGATCGTCCCGGTACAGGAGTTCTCCGACGACAGCTACCTGTTCACCGCTACCCGCAAGGGGATCGTCAAGAAGACCGTGCTCTCGGCCTACCAGAATATCCGCCAGAACGGCATCATCGCCCTCAAGATTATGGAGGGGGATGAACTGATCGGCGCAGCGGTTACGGATGGCGAGCAGGATATCACTCTGGTGACCCGCAATGGTCTGGCGATGCGCTTTGAAGAGGACGAAGTGCGCGCCACGGGTCGAGTTTCGGCCGGAGTAAAAGGGATTTCCCTGCGTCCCGACGATGAGGTAGTGGATATGGTCGTGCTGAAGGAGGAGGGAACGCTGCTGACGATCAGCGAGAACGGCTACGGCAAGCGCACGGCTCACGCCGAATACCCCTGCAAGCATCGCGGTGGTCGAGGGGTCATCGATATCAAAGCCTCGGATCGGAACGGTCCGGTGGTTGCCTGCAAGCAGGTGCAGGTCGACGACGAGATCATGGCCATCACCCAGAACGGCATCATCATCCGCACGCCGGTAGACGGGATTTCGACGATCGGCCGCAATACCCAGGGGGTCCGGCTGATCAACATCGATGAGGGAGATCGGGTCATCGACATCACCCGGGTGGACCGGAGCGAAGAAGAGGCGCTGGCAGAGGGGGGGGACGAGGAAAGTCAGATGGATGCCAAGCCTTCCCCTGCCTCTCTCAACGGAGGCAACAGTCCCGAAGCGGAGGCAGTCGAGGGATACGACGATCCCCTAACAGAGGGGGAACCGGATGTAGACATGGCCGCATCCGCGGAGGATGACGAGGACTCAGATCTGTAAGTTTCGGCACGCTACACTTCCCTTCCTACCTGCGAGAGGGACTGCCAACTAGGCAGTCCCTCTCGTCGTTCTATCTCATTATTTTTAACAGTATCTCTCTTTCTTTTTTCTTTATCCGCGATGGGTCGGCAAGGAGTTCTGTGTTGCCATGGGCGTTTCCATGTGAGCTATTGAAATCTGCTCCCCCATGGATAGAGTGGCGTGAGAGGTGGCCGGGGGGCCGAAACTCGCGGGTTTGGCGGTCAGGGGAAATGCAAGGATGCTCTTTTCCAGGAATACTATCTCTCCTCCTTCCTTCTTCTCGGTTCCAAATGGGTGGGACTTCCCCAATGCCCCATGGGTAGAGCGATTTATTGTAAAAGTGGTATCGCAATATAAAAAACTTTAAGAAATACTTGTATTCAGGGCTTCTATGCTATAGATTCCAATAGTTTGTGGAATGTTTTTTTAGAGCATGAGGAGAACAATATGCTGGGTGGAAAGCGCCACAAAAAAGCCATGACATTTCAGGTATACGAAGATCAGTTGGAGGTGCTCCAGAGGATTTCGGCCGACACCGGGTTATCACAGGCGGAGATTTTGCGCCAGTTTATAGACCAGGGAATCGAGTCGTATGAGATGGAGAGGGTAAAACGCCGGGGGCGCGGACCTCGCCGAGGTTGATAGCTCTAAAAAAGGAACGGCCACGTTGTAGCCTGTGGATGGGTGTTGATGGGTATGGTCGCGGATGGGCAAATCGACGGAGCCGGAGGCGGACCTTCCTTTGCCAACTGCCAATACGTCAGCGCCGGTGCGAGGGTTGACGCTGCAACGAGGCCCCGTTATATTTAACATTCCCCAAAAGGGAGGGTTAGACCTAATTGGTAAGGCAGCGGTCTTGAAAACCGCCGGGCTCACGCCCTTGAGGGTTCGAGTCCCTCACCCTCCGCCAGAAAAGGGAGAATGGCGCTGAAGAAATGAAAGGCCACGGAGAGGTGACCGAGTGGCCGAAGGTGGCAGCCTGCTAAGCTGTTGTATGGGGTAACTCATACCGAGGGTTCGAATCCCTCCCTCTCCGCCATTTTGTTGGTGCTGCCCCCTCGTTCAATGGCAGGACACATGACTCTGGATCATGGTATCGGGGTTCGAATCCCTGGGGGGCAGCCAATTTTTCCGGGCTCCTGAAGCACTCGCTTCAGGAGCCTTTTTTTGTGGACTCCCCTTCTCTCCCCTCATACCAGATTGATCGCTGAATGTCCTAATGTTGGCCGGTTTGTCCTCTGGAACGGACTGCGAACATTAAGACATCAGCTCCTTAATCGATATGAGCCCAGGGACTCCCCCGGTCTTTCCCCGGGGCCTCCGGATATCCGAACACGCAATAATCGGTCCGCCATTTCGCTCCCGAATCCGGTATTCTCCCCGTTTTCCGCTCCGACTGCTGGACTCCTCCTCCCCTTCCTTCGCCGTCGCAATACTTCAGACAACCAGATGACAGGTGGGTGGCTGGCGAAGTCTTCGGGTGCAAAGAGGAGTAAATGTCTGAGCACCATATTTTTGAATCTCATTGAGGAAAGCGATCATCGAATGGGCACGACCTCGGGAGGGGTTGACAGAAAATGAGGGCGAATATATTAATATTAAACGATTCTACATTGAAATATATTTTCCTTCTCATCTTACATAAGGAGCGATAAATGTCTCTTTACCGCCCATTTTCGCGAATGCTGATCGCGACGTGTATCGCGTTCCTGATGGCCGGCAGCGCGCTGGCCGAGACCTACAGCATCGACAAGGTCCACTCTTCGGTGGCCTTCAGCATCCGCCATTTGGTCAGCCGCACCAGTGGCACGTTCAACGATTTTGCAGGTACCATCGAGTACGATCCCGCCCATCCGGAAAAGGCGCAGGTGGAAGCGACGATTCAGGTGTCCAGCATAGACACGGGGAACGAGAAAAGGGATGGTCACTTGAAAAAGGCGGATTTCTTCGACGCAGCGAAGTATTCGACCATCACCTTCAAAAGCACCAAAGCCCGGAAGAAGGGGGATCAGCTGTTGGTCACCGGGGATTTCACCATGCACGGAGTGACCAAGGAGGTAACCCTGCCGGTGGAAGTGCTGGGTATGGGGGCCCATCCCAGAAACAATGCCCCCATCGCCGGATTCGATAGCCAGATCGTCCTAAAACGATCGGATTTCGGAGTCAACAGCTGGACCGATATGGCGGGGGTGCTCGGGGATGAGGTAAAGGTAAGCCTGACGATCGAAGCCATGGGAAAGGCCAAGGGAAAGGCCAAGGGAAAGGCCAAGGGAAAGTGAAGATCCGGAAAATCTGACCTTCGCGCCGGAACCGGAGTCTGAAGGGGTCGTGTAGTCGACGGTCCGGTTGGTGAGTGGGATGGCTGCACAGAGCGATGGCAGAAAAACCGAAAAAGTGGCCGAAGCGGCCCGGGGGGGATGTCGAGACCGACGTCCCCCCTATTCTTTGTTCGGGGCAAAGTGAGGGGTTGAGTTGTCCTCAAGGGCTAATACAAGTAGCCGAAGATATTGACAATTGGAGATGGGAGTTATATCGTTGACTCACAAACCGGCGACGCATTAAAGGACCTTCCTCTACAGACCGATCAGGGGGAGGAGCCCTCCGGCCCAAAATCCCAGCGACCCCGAAGACTTCCCTCCTCGACGCAGCCGGCACCATTATGGACAACCGCACCAAGGACACGCTCATCGCCTGGTCTTTTCTGGCACCGGCGCTCGCGGTGCTGGCGGGGTTTGGCATCTTCCCTATCGGCTACGCCTTTTACGTAAGCCTGCATCAGTGGCGGATCCGCAAGGGGGAGTACATCGGCTTCGACCATTATCTCCGAGCGCTGGGTGAGCCGGGATTTTTGGTGTGGTTTATAGCCGGCCTGGTTCTCCTGTGGTGCGCCTGCCGAGTTTATCGGTCTCTCCGCGACCGTCAAGGAGGAGGTTATCTGCCCATCCTGATAGCGGCGGGATTGGGACTACCGGCTCTATGGCTGTCGCTGGATCAGGGGTTGGGTGGTTTGCTCGAAACGGGAGACCACCGCCTGTACAACGGCCTGAAGATAACCCTCTTTTACGCCCTGGGAACCATCCCGATCCAGCTGGGAATTTCAATGCTGTTGGCCTACCTCCTGTTCAAGAGCCTGCGGGCCAAGGGAGTCTTCCGCATCCTCCTCTTCCTACCCTACGTAACGCCGGTGATTGCGTCGGCCGTGGTCTTCCGCACGATCTTCAGCCCCCATCCCTCCTCGGTCGCCAATCGGTTCTGGGCGCTCCTGGGGTTTGAAAACTGCCGTTGGTTGTACGAGAGCAAATCGGTGGTGGGGTTGTTCCTGCGGGCCCTGGATATATCCACCTACCCGGCCTGGGTGGATAGTTGTTTCCCCAGCCTGGCGCTGGTGTCGATCGTCCTCTACAACATATGGGTGTACATAGGATACGACACGGTGATCCTGTTGGCGGGGTTGAGCGCCATCCCCCGACACTACTATGAAGCGGCCGAGATTGACGGAGCCAGCCCGTGGCAGGTTTTCCGCAATATCACCCTGCCCCTGGTCTCCCCCACCCTGTTTTTCCTGTCGATGGTAGCGGTCATCGGCACGTTCAAGGCGTTCAATCATATCTACATCATGCGCACGCCGGGGGCGCGGGATAGCGTGGATGTGCTCAGTATCGCCATCTTCGATCTGATCTTCGAGTTCCACAACGCGGGATACGCGGCGGCCATGGCGTTTGTGCTCTTCATCGCCATCCTCGCCCTCACCCTGGTGCAGAACAGGGTGCTTGGCAAGAGGGTGTTTTATGGCGACTAGGCGAGGAAGAGGAAGGTCCTGGCTGATCTACGGTGGTCTGGGGCTGTGGGCGACGGTCTCCAGCTTCCCGTTCGCGTGGATGCTGCTGTCCTCTTTCATGACGCGAGGAGAGACGTTGCGCCGGGTTTTCGTTCCGGAAAAGGTCCAGTGGGCCAACTACGTGCAGGCCTGGAAGGAAGCGGATTTCGGCCTGTATTTCGAAAACTCGGTGCTCATCGCGGCCATGCAGGTAGGAGGAACGCTGCTGTTCTCACTGCTGGCCGCCTACCCGTTGGCGCGCATGGAATTCCGGGGGAGGAACGCGGTCTTCGCCTGCATTCTGGCGACCCTGATGATTCCGGAGAGCGTCACAATGGTGCCCAACTTTCTCACGGTCACCTGGTTGCATCGCAGCAGCCCCTTTGCCTGGCTCAACAGCTGGCCGGCGCTCACCGTTCCCTTTTTGGCAAATGCCTTCAGCATCTTCTTATTGCGTCAGTTTCTGCGCGGTCTGCCCGGGGAGTTATGGGACGCGGCGCGCATCGATGGTGCGGGACATTTCCGGTTCCTGTTCGGGATTCTGCTGCCGTTGTGTAAGGCACCCCTGCTCACTGTGGGCATGTTCACCTTCATCGGTTCGTGGAACGCCCTGGCCTGGCCCTTGCTGGTGACCAACTCTCCCAACTGGCGCCCCATTTCGGTGGGACTGCAGCAGTTCGTCAGCGAAGCGGGGGCGGAGGTGCATCTACAGATGGCCGGGGCGGTGATCGCGACCGTGCCGGTGCTGCTGATTTACTTCCTAATTCAGAAGGAATTCACCGAGGGTATTTCCATGTCAGGACTCAAAGGATAATCATGAAAAAGAAAGCTGAACGGGCCTTTAGAGCAGCTATTCTTCCACTATTGGCCGGTTTGCTGCCACTCGCCTCCTGCGGTGGTGGAGACGAGTCGGCTCGGCCCCAAGAGAAGGTCGTTCTGGAGGAGCTGGATCCCAGTGGCCAAGAGGTGGTCTTCTGGTACCAGCACACCAGGGAGCGGGAAGACGAACTGCTCCGGATGATCGAGGACTTCAACCGCACCAATCCTCACGGGATTACCGTGCGGGGGGAATACGCCGGCAAGTACAATGATATATACAACAAGATGATCGTCGGTCTCCAGGGAGGAACGCTGCCACACCTGGTGGTGGCCTATCAGAACCAGGCCCGGGCGTACTATCAGGAAGAGGGAATAGTGGACCTGAATCCGTTTATGGTATCGCCCAAGTGGGGACTGGATTCCCAGGCGCGCGCCGATTTTTTCCAACCCTTCCTGAAACAGGACAATATCGACGGGGTGCAGACCGGGCTTCCCCCCAACCGTTCGATGGAAGTGCTCTACTACAATATCGACTGGCTGGAGGAGCTCGGTTTTGACGCCCCTCCCGCCACGTGGGATAAGTTCGCCGAAATGTGCCGCAAGGCTAAAGAGCAGCCGTTCAGCAAATCGCCCGACCAGTCGCGCAGTTTGGGATTCCTGCTGGAGATCGATGCCAGTCGCCTGGCGTCGATGATCTTCAGTGTGGGAGGAGACCTGGTCGATGCGGAGGGGAAGGGGTACACGCTCGACACGCCGCATCTGCGCCAGGTGCTGGGGAGGATGATGGGGTTGATGGGGGAAAAGGCGGTCGGCATCGTCAGCGAGGACTATGGCGACCAGAAGGAATTCAGCGTGGGACAGGTCCTTTTCGCCCTGCGCTCCTCTTCGGGGCTCCCCTATTTTAAGAGCGCCATTGAGGAGGACGGGGTCGGCTTCCGCTGGGGCGTCACCCATCTGCCATCCGGTCCGGCCGGCCCGGTAGTGAACGTATATGGAGCCAGCATTTCGGTCTGCAAGATCGCCCCCGAAGGGCAGCTGGCGGCCTGGTTTTTCCTGAAGTGGTTCACCGAGCCGGCGCAGCAGGCGCGCTGGGTGCGGGCGAGCAACTACTTCCCGGTGCGCAAGAGCACGGCGCAGGAGCTGGTCGAGTATTTTGTCGAGAACCCCCAGTACAAAGCGGCTTACGATCTGCTGGGTTATGGAAAGTCGGAGCCGTCGGTAGCGGGATATCAGCAGGTGCGCAGGCTGATCCAGGATGCCATGGTCGATATCTTCGACGGCGGAGACGTGGACCAGGTGCTCGAACGGTTGGAGACGGCGGCCGGCCGGTCACTGGCGGAACAGTAAGAGAGAGGACAGGTTATGAAGACGCGTATCGAGTCGGACAGCATGGGGCAGATCGAGGTGCCGGCAGATCGGTACTACGGAGCCCAGACGCAGCGCTCTCTGGAGAATTTCCGCATTGGAGGAGACCGTTTTCCGCGCGAAATGATCGCCGCTCTGGGGACCGTCAAGAAGGCGTCGGCCCTGGTGAACGAAGAGTTGGGCAATCTGGAGGGGGAGACCGCCGGCCTGATCGCGCGGGCCGCGGACGAGGTGATCGCCGGGAAGTGGGACGACCACTTTCCGCTGGTCGTCTGGCAAACCGGCAGCGGCACTCAGTCGAATATGAACGCCAATGAGGTGATTTCCAATCGGGCGATTGAACTGGTCGGCGGAGAGATGGGATCGAAGGAACCGGTCCATCCGAACGACCATGTCAATCGCAGCCAGTCGTCCAACGATGTCTTCCCCGGGGCGATGCACGTGGCTGCGGTAGACGCGCTGTCCCACCAGCTGCTGCCGGCGCTCAAAACGCTGGCCGAGACGTTCGACGGGAAATCCGCCGCTTTCGAGGAGATCATCAAGATCGGTCGCACCCACCTGCAGGACGCTACGCCGTTGACGGTCGGGCAGGAGTTTTCCGGATACGCCGCTCAGCTTCACGAGGGGGTCCGCCGGGTGGAATCGGCCATGCAGCCGCTCTTCAAGCTGGCCCTGGGGGGCACGGCCGTGGGCACGGGGCTAAATACCAAAGAAGGTTTCGACAAAAAGGTGGCGGCGAAGATCGCCGAACTCACCGATCAGCCGTTTGTCACCGCGCCGAACAAATTCGAGGGACTCAGTGCCCACGATGCCTTAGTCGAGGCCCACGGTCAGCTCAAGACGGTGGCGGCCAGTCTGATGAAGGTCGCCAACGATGTGCGCTGGCTGGCCAGCGGTCCCCGCTGCGGCATCGGCGAGATTCGCATCCCCGAAAACGAGCCGGGGTCGTCGATCATGCCCGGCAAGGTGAATCCGACGCAGTGCGAGGCGATGACAATGGTCTGCGTCCAGGTAATGGGCAACGACGCGGCGGTCGGTTTCGCCGGCTCGCAAGGGAACTTTCAGCTCAACGTGTTCAAGCCGGTGATAATCCACAACGTGCTGCACTCGACGCGGCTGCTGGCCGACGCCTGCCGCGGTTTCAACGACAACTGCGCAGTGGGGATCGAACCGAATCGGGAGCGGATTCAGGAACATCTGGAGCAGTCGTTGATGCTGGTTACGGCGTTGAACCCGCACATCGGCTACGACAATGCGGCGAAGGTGGCAAAGAAGGCGTATGCGGAGGACAAGACGCTGAAGGAGACGGTGGTGGAGCTGGGGTTGCTGACGGCGGAGGAGTTCGATGCGGCGGTGCGGCCGGAGAACATGGTGGGGCCGAGTACGTGACGTGAGCCGGTGGAACGATGGCTGTTGGTGACCAGGTAGGGGCGGCGGTGTGCTCCCCCTCCGGCTGCCTGCCCAACTCGACCTTGGGGCCGCCGTCGCCTTGGGCGGAGCGTTGAAGAGGATGAGTACCAACCTGGAAATTGGGAGCAATGGGGAGTAGGCGGAGGGGCACGGGACGGTGGGCCATCGGACAGCGAGCGGTTGAACCGCGTTTCTCGAGTGATACTGTCATCAAACGGAGATTTAGGCGAGGCGGTCTCGGACAGGGGCAGGCAGCCTCCGGGAGAGCACCCCGTCGCCCAGGTCGTTCAAGTTTTTGGGAAAATCAGCGTTTATAAGGGGGAAGTGTTATGGGCACTATCTACAGCAAGAAGGAGCTGGCGGGAACGGGGAAGCAGCGCACGTTTGAGGGGGATGACCTGCAGCAGATAGCCTTTCCGCTGGGGGGCTTGGGAGCGGGATGTCTGCATCTGGGTGGGGCGGGGAATTTTCAGGATTTCTGTCTTTTCAACAACCCGCACTTCGGGCACAGTCCGATGACCTTCGCGGCGGTCCACTGTAAAGAAAAAGGGCGCAAAGAAGGGGTGATGCGGGTGCTGGAAGGGCCGGTGCAGAATCCCCATATCTACAATCAGGCGCGCTTTGGCAACGGCGGTCTTGCCGCCGGGCACGAGGGCCTGCCGCATATGGAGAGTGCCGAATTCAAAGGGGAGTTCCCCTTTGCCCAGGTTGCGCTCAAAGACGGTGCGCTGCCCCTGAAGGTGGATATCGAAGGGTATTCGCCGTTGATTCCCGGGGATGACGTGGCCTCGGGTCTGCCGGCCGCCTTTGTCACCTATCGGTTGCGCAATCGGGCGAAGCGGGCGCTGGAAGTTCAGTTTTCCTTCAACGCGCAGTACCCGGTGCCGGGCAATCTGCACGGGCAAGAGGGGAGCGATTTGAAGGGGCATCAGGTCCAGCATCGTCGTCAGGGTAAGGTGGCCGGCTTGCTCTTCGACAGCGACCTGCCGGAAGACCATCCGCGCAAGATCAGCATCGCCGTGGTCTCTCCGCTCGGGGGCCAGAAGGGGAACTGCGCCTGGTTCAGGGGAGGGTGGTTCGATGCGCTGACGATGCTGACCAACCAGCTGTTGGAAGGGAAGCTGAAGGCGGCGCCCCGCTCCCAGCCGGTGATGGAGGTGGGTCGGTCGCGATTCGGGGCGACGCTGTTCTGGGATTTGACGCTGCAGCCGGGCGAGGAGATCGAGATTCCGCTCATCTACTGCTGGTACGCCCCCAATACCGAGCTGAGCTACGGTCGAGTCGAGAAGGAGAAATGCTGTGGGGACAGCGACTGCGATGGCGACTGCGGTGGCGACTGTGGTGGGGATTGCGACTGTGAGTGCGGTTGCGAGACGACCTACCGCCCCTACTATTCCACCCTGTATGCCGATGCCTGGGAAGTGGCCCGGTACGGCGTTGAGAAGTTCGACAGCCTGCTGAGTCGCTCGCGCCGCTTTCACAGGGCGCTGTTCCGGTCTTCGCTGCCCGACTATGTGCTCGACGCGGTGTCGGCCAATCTGTCTATCCTCAAGTCGCCCACTATGCTGCGTCAGCAGGACGGCATACTGTGGAACTGGGAGGGTTGTTCTTACGGCAGCGGTTGCTGTGCCGGCTCCTGCACCCATGTGTGGAACTACGCCCAGGCGGTCCCCTATCTCTTTCCCGGTCTGGAGCGCTCTCTGCGCGACCAGGAGCTGAAGTGGTCGATGGACGAGCGCGGTCACGTCACCTTCCGTTCGGCCCTGCCGACCGGCGCGGTAGACCACGGTTTCCACGCCGCCTCGGACGGACAGCTGGGCGGGGTGATGAAGGTCTATCGCGAATGGCAGATTTGCGGCGACGACGCGTGGCTCAAAGAACGGTACCCGCTGGTGAAGCGCAGCGTCGAATACTGCATCCGCACCTGGGATCCAGCTCGCAAAGGGGCGCTCATAGAACCTCACCACAACACATACGATATCGAGTTCTGGGGTGCCGACGTCATGTGCACCAGCTTCTATCTGGGTGCGCTGCGGGGGCTGGCCGAGATGGCCGGGGCGTTGGGTAAGGAGGAGGACGCCGAAAAGTATCGGGCGCTGGCCGAAAAGGGCAAGACCTACTGCGACGCCAAGCTCTGGAACGGGGAGTATTTCTACCAGAAGGTCGAATGGAAGGGCCTGAAGGCGGGAGCCAAGCTGAAAAAGTGGGTGAGCGGTGCCCTGACGCTGAATGATCCGGCCTATTCCGAGGAAGCGCTGAAGGTCCTCAGGAAGGAAGGGCCCAAGTATCAATACGGCACCGGCTGCATTTCGGACGGCGTTATCGGCCAGTGGTACACCACCATGCTGGGGCTGCCCGATGCGCTCAATCGGGCGCACACCCGGCGCCATTTGGCCGCCATCTTCAAGCACAACTTCCGCAACTCGCTGCGGGGCCACGCCAATCCGCAGCGACCGGGATACGCGCTCAACGACGATCCGGGCCTGCTTTTGTGTTCCTGGCCGCGAGGGGGCAAGCCCTCCCTGCCCTTTGTGTATTCGGACGAGGTGTGGACCGGTATCGAATACCAGGTGGCCAGCCACATGATCTACGAGGGACTCGTAGAGGAGGGATTGACCGTCGTCAGGGGAGTGCGCCAGCGACACGAGGGCAAGGTGCGCAATCCGTGGAACGAGTACGAGTGCGGCAACTACTACGCTCGGGCCCTGGCATCCTACGCAGTGCTGCTGGCGCTGACCGGATTCCGCTATAGTGCGCCGAACGGGCGGCTGGAGATCGCGCCAAAGCTCGAGGGGGACAAGGGGCGCTTTCTGTTTGCAGTGGACTCGGGCTGGGGCAGCGTCCACTACGAGAAGAAGGGTGGGAAGCTGCGGGTGCGCGTCGAGGTGGAGGAGGGACGGCTGGAGGTGCGGGAGGTGGTGGTGAGCGGCCCGCTGGTTGGGCGGAAACGGCGGATTAAGCTGGATGGTGCGCAGGTAGGAAAGCCGGACCGAGCGCTGGTTGTTGACCTGGATTGAAGTGGGAGCATGCTCCCACTATTTTTGAAAAGGTGAGAAGGTGTTGAGCATGGCTGAGGAGAAGAGAAAACCGAACGTCATCGTGTTTTTCACCGATCAGCAGCGCTGGGACACCACCGGGTTGCACGGCAACCCGATGGGGCTGACGCCGAATCTGGATCGGTTGGGCCGGGCGCACACGCACGTGGCGAACTCGTTCACCTGCCAGCCGGTGTGCGGTCCGGCTCGGGCGGTGCTGCAGACCGGGCTCTACGCCACCAACACCACCTGCTTCACCAACGCCATTCCCCTGCCCGAGGGGAGCCGCTCCCTGGCCCACTACTTCGGCGAGGCCGGGTACCGAACCGGATACATCGGCAAGTGGCATCTCTACGATGGGGCCGGACCGGTGCCGGCCGATCAGCGCTTTGGGTACGAGCACTGGCTGGCGTCGAATATTCTCGAATTCACCTCGGAGGCGTACGAAACGGTGATGTACGACGTGGACGACCAGCCTGTAAAGCTGCCCGGTTACCGGGTGGACGCGGTCACGGACGCAGTGATCCGCTATGTCGATAGTCACCAGGAGGAGCCGTTCTTCCTGTTCACTTCCTATATCGAGCCTCACTTCCAAAATCATCTGGACGATTTTCCTCCCCCGGATGGGTATCGCGAGCAGTACACCGGGGGCTGGGTGCCGCCCGACCTGGCCGCGCTGGGAGGAACGACACACCAACACCTGGGCGGTTACTACGGGATGGTCAAGCGGCTGGACGAGGCGTACGGCAGACTACACGACGCGCTAAAAAGTCTGGGGCTGGACAAGGACACTATAGTGCTCTTCACCTCGGATCACGGATGTCATTTCAAAACCCGGAACGGGGAGTACAAGCGGTCTTGCCACGAGAGTTCAATTCGGGTGCCGACGGTCATAACAGGACCCGGTTTCGAGGGGGGCGGTCAGGTGCAGGAACTGGTGAGTCTCGTCGATCTCCCCCCCACTCTGCTCGACGCGACCGGTCTGGAGGTGCCCGAACGGATGGAGGGTCGCTCCATCCTGCCGCTGCTGCGCGGCGACCGGGAGGGCTGGCCCGAGGAGGTTTTCGTGCAGATCAGCGAGGCCCAGGTGGGTCGGGCGGTGCGCACTCGGCGCTGGAAGTACTGTGTGGATGCGCCCGATAAGAAAGGGGGGCGGGATCCGGGTTCGGATCGGTATGTGGAGCAATTCCTGTACGATCTCCAGGCCGATCCGTACGAACTGACCAACCTGATCGGCCTGGAATCGCACCAGGAGGTGGCGGCGGTGATGCGCGAGCGGTTGAAGCGGCGCATGGAAGAAGTCGGGGAGCCCATCCCCGAGGTCGAGATGGCGCCGGTGCGTCGCTCAGGCCAGCGCCGGGCGACGGTCGTGGAGGCCAGCACTTGATCGGGAGCACAGCGGAGCACTTCAGGTAGCAGCGCTTGAACATCTTTGAAAAGCCCGTCTGCGATGAGTCGGCGGATCTCTCCAGGAGAAATGAGATGCGGACACTAGAAGTAGATCTGGCGGTCGTCGGAGCCGGTCCGGCCGGGCAGAAAGGGGCGGTTCAGGGGGCCAAGGCAGGTCATACTGTGGCACTTATCGACCGCCTCGGGATGCTGGGGGGAGCCAGTTTGAACCAGGGCACGATTCCCTCGAAGACCCTGCGGATGGCGATCCTCGATCTCACCGGTTTCATGCACTCGGCCTATTTTGATCAGGACCGGAGGACGATGCACGAAATCTCGATCGCCGACCTGAAGAGCTGCATCACCAAGGTGATCGAAGAGGAGAACCAGGTGCTCCAGGACCAGTGCGAGGCAAACGGCATCCAGGTGCTCAACGGGTCGGCCCGATTCGCCGACGAGCATCTGGTCGAGGTCTTGGATGCCGAAGGGCGGGTGACCCACGAGGTGATCGCCGCCAAGTCGCTGATCGCCACCGGCTCGAGACCCCGCCACCCGATCGACGTGCCGGACGAACCGGCGATCTTTCTGGACTCGGATCAGGTGTTCCGCATCGAAGAGCTGCCGGAGCGGCTGATCGTGTTGGGGGCAGGTATCATCGGCTGCGAGTACGCCACCATGTTCGCCGCCCTGGGAGTCGATGTGGTGCTGGTGGACCGCCGCGACGGAGTGCTGCGCATGCTGGATGGCGAGGTGGGGCAGCGCTTTGTCGAGCATATCCTGAAAATCGGGGTGGATTTGCGCCTGGGGCAGAACATCGAGGAACTGCGCCGCAGCGCGGACGGTCAGGCGGAGATCGCCTTCACCGATGGAGAATGCATCAAGGCGCCCCTATTGTTTTACTCCCTGGGGCGCGAGGCGAATGCGGAAAGCCTCAATTTGGAGAGGGCGGGGATCGAAATGGACGAGCGCGGCTACATTCCGGTCAATGCTCTGTTCCAGACCGACTGCCCCCACATCTATGCGGCGGGAGACGTTATCGGCCCGCCCAGCCTGGCCTCAACTTCGATGGAGCAGGGGCGGCTGGCCGTGCGCAACGCCTTTCTTCTGAAGAGCCATCATTTTCCGGAGTTCTTTCCCTACGGGATCTACACGGTGCCGGAGATCTCGAGCGTCGGCCCGACCGAGGAGGTACTGCGGGAGAGAGGGATTCGCTACGAGGTGGGCCACGCCGAATATCACGAGATGGGTCGGGGGCCGATCGCCGGGGATACCACCGGAATGATCAAGCTGATCTTCCATGCCGAAACCTTGGAAGTGCTGGCCGTACACATCATCGGCACCAACGCTACCGAACTGATTCCGCTGGGACAGATGGCCATCGACTTCCATGCCCGGGTCGACTACTTCATCGACACCATCTTCAATTATCCGACTTTTGTGGAAGGGTATCGGATCGCCGCGCTCAACGGCCTGAACAAGCTGCAGGGAAAGGTCGATTTCAGCCTGGCGTGAATCGGTTGACTCCAGTCGATAGCCGAGAAGCACTAGCGGATTGCCACACCGAAGCTCTCATTCCGGACTGAAAAACAGATGTCCGGATGCGGCCGGGATCTTCTGGAGCAAATCACCGATCCGGACATCCGGACATCCATTCAATGTCGTACCGATTCGATTTTTGGATATCCAAATGTCCGGCGAGTCTTCTCAGTAAACCCCGACGACACCGGGACATCCCCCATCAATTCGGCATCAGACCCTGAGCAGGCGCGTGCGAAAGTGCTGGGTCAGATCGATTTCGGCGGCACAGTCCGGACAGGTCAGATGTTCGGTCATCCTGCCGTCGACGAAGTGGCAGCGGCTCATCGCCGCCAGGCGCGCTACCTCCTCCACTTCGCCGTCCGCCTCTTCCCTGGCGTCGATGGCCTGCCAGTCCACCATTCTGCTCACCAGGTCGCTGAAGAGCTTGCGTTTGGGCATGTAGATCTTGTATTTCTTGCCGCAGATGCAGCGGTACGAAAGACCTAGGGCCACAGGGCTCACACCTCGTAGTTGAGATCAGGGGCAAAAGCGGGGATGGGGTTCCCGGTGGGGGCTCTACCCGGGAATCTTAGAGGAGGGAAGGGCCGCGAGCGGCCCGAGAAAAGCAGTCTCCGGGGGAAAGGGGGCCGCTCAACTTGTCCAAAGATAAACAAAAAGCCAGATTGCGCTAATTGTTTTTTTTAACTCTGCGGCTGATCTCACTGCAGGAGAAGCAGAAAGGGGTCACACAGTATCGCTTTTTGGATCTTCTCACCGATCGTTTCAGCTGTCGTATAAAACAAAAATGTCCCGATATTCGGGTCTTCCCAGAAGGAAAGGGGGCCGACATCGGGACATTTAAAATGGTGGTGCAGAGATCCCCGTGCGGCCGGTGTCTTCTGGGGGAAACGGCCGGCTACTGGGAGATTTGAAAATTTGGATCAGGCCTTTGCCGCTACCTCCTCGCCCCGGGCTTGCCGTAGCTGGACGGTCAGCGATTCGATCTCCTGGAGGCGCTTGAGGATACACGATAGCGGTTGGGAGAGCGCCTGCAGAAGAGTGGCTACATCTTCTATGCGCACGGTGCGGCTGGAGGACAGGCCCATGACCAGGGTGCCCTGAGGGAAGGGGACATCGACCATCAGGGCGGGGCTATAGGAGGAGCCCATAGGGCTTTCGCGCACCATCTGGGCGAATTCTTCGTCGACTTCGCGCTCCCACACCTTGTTGCGGCGCCAGTGGCTAACCAGGCCGCGGATGGGAGCGTGACTCTGCATGAACTGCTGCAGGGAGCGCGCATCCTGAAAGGAGCGATACCCCTTGGACTCGGGATAGGCAGAGTAGGAGATGAACTGGTCATTCTCTTCATCGATGATGTTGACGCCGACCGCCTCGAAGGGCAGGCCCATGTCCTCCAACTCGTCGCACATGATGCGGACGACCTTGGCCATGTGGTCGATCCGATCTGCCTCCAGACCGGCCTGCTGGACGCGCGAAACGGCCTGCTGGCAGCGCCGGCTGGTGATGTCGCGAACCACCCCGAGGCGGACGTTTTCGTTGATGTTCTTGCCGGAGATTTCGACGGGGAACAGGGATCCGTCCTTGCGCACGAGGAGCGCTTCGTACGGATCGGTGGAGAGCGCGCCGATCATGCGCTGGAGGGTGCTGCGGCTCTGGGGGGCGGAGATCAGCTCGATGCCGTTTTTGCCCAGGAGCTCTTCCTTGCGGTAGCCCAGCATGTCGGCGAAGGTCTGATTGACATAGAGGACGCGGCCCTGTTCATGGACGATGAAGGCATCCAGGGTATCGGCGATCTGGCGGAAGCGATCCTCTCTGACGCCGGGAATCGAGCCAGCGCTTCCCCCTCCCGAGGCGGTGGGAATGTTGGCAAAAACTTCGTTGTCTCCCATGAGGAAATCGACGGAAACCCCCAGAGCATCGGCCAGATTTTTGAGAGCCGAGGAGCGCAGCTGGCGCACCCGTCCGGTCTCAATGCGGGAGATGGTGGCCTGGGAGACCCCGGAGAGCGCAGAGAGCGCTTTCTGGTTGAGGCTTTGTTTTTGACGCAGAGCTTTGAGCGTCTTTCCCAATGGCATGATAGACTATCCTTGATAAGGGGTGGGGTTATGAAGGCGTGAATACCTGGCCATCATGGTGCTTTAAACTCTCAGCTGCGGACGGCAGTGAGTACAATATTGAGCAACTCTAAAGAAAAAGCGCACAATATTTGTACCTTTTATGCTATTAAAGGGAATATAAAGCAGATAGGGTTTGGGAACAATAGAAAGAATGCATAATGTATCCAAAAAAGATGATAAATGCATGCGTGTGCTGAGACTTGCATCGATCTCCCGATATCGGCCTTTGTTCCGATCGGGACCGGATATTGAGTTGACGGTTGAAAAGGGTTTGTTTATCTAGCTTAAAGACAGGAGTTGACAGTCGGGTTGGGCACAGCGGGGTCATCGATTGAGGGGGCGTTTCCACCATCTCCATTCTACCGGGAGGTAGGCCATGGAACTCTTTCTGTTCGTCCTGCTGATCATCGCGATGTTGCTGGGTTTCCTGCTCTACACTGCGGTGGCGGCGACGTTTTTCTTTTCCGTGCCGCTGGTCTTCAGGGAACTCCGACGGCGTCTGCGGGAGGCGACGCTCGCCAGGTAAAGGCGCGCTGCTGCCTTTCCGCACCGCGGGCGGTTCGACGGGCCTGTGCCGAAGTCGATCGGGGCGCAGGCCATTTTTGTGCACGGAACAGGAGTCGATATGGAGCGTTTCGGGATCAGAGGACAGGGGATACACCGTCGAGGAATAGGGCTGGCAATACTGTTTTTCTGCCTGTTGAGCGGCCTGCTGGGGGAGGCTTGCGGGCCCGGTTTGGGGGACAGCGTCGCCAAGCTGGGGGGGAGCGTCGAAGAGCGGGAGGAGGGACGCCAGGAGCTGCTGCTGGCCAAGGATCGGGCGGTGGAGCCGCTGCTGGCAGCCCTGGAAGAAGAGCGCTATAGCGAGGCTCGTCCCGAACTGGTGGAGGTGTTGGTGGGGCTGATGACGCGCGTGGACGACGCGCGCATCCGGCCCGCTCTGCTACGCCATCTGCGCGACGATCCCGATCCCCGCGTGCGGGCACGCATTGCCCGTCGATTGGGAATGTACGAACCCAGGAAGTTCGTGGAACCGCTTTTGGCGGCGCTGGGCGATGAGGAGGGGGCGGTCTGCTACCAGGCGCTGCTGGCGGTGGGCAAGGTGGAGGAGGAACTGACGGAAAGTCAGAGGGAATTGCTGCTGGAGCAGGCCCGCCGCCTGGCGGCGGACCCGCACCGGGGGGCCCGCCTGGAGGCGCAGATTCGGGTGGAGAGCATCATCAATGAATGGGTAGAGGAGGCGCGGCAGATGGCCCTGCAGGCGCGGCTGACCGAGGCCGAATCGCTCTTTGTCCGCGCTCTGGAATACTCTCCAACCAGCAAGCGGGCCAACTATCGTCTGGCGCGTTTCTGCTTCGACAACGGCCGCCGGGAGGAAGGGCTCCAGCGTTTGCGCGACCACGGGATGATCCTGGAGGTGCCGCGGCTGAGTCGGGCGCCGCGGCTGGATGGACGACTGAAAGAAGAGGTCTGGCGGGAGTCGGCTCAGGTCGATTCCTTTTTCCAGCACAGCGACCACTTCGCGGCCGTGCCATCAGCCGAACGGACGACGATTCACCTGGGCTATACCCCGGAGGGGCTGTATTTTGGATTTGTCGGCTACGACGGTCATCCGGACAGCCTGGTTGCCCACACCCAGAGCCGCGACGGACAGCTGTGGCACGAGGATATCGTGGAGCTGTTTGTGGATCCGCACTTCGACCACAACAGCTACGTCCACGTGGGCATCAATTCACTGGGAACGGTATCGGACGCATCCTACCAGGAGGGCCTGGGCAGTCGTCTTGATGCCTGGAACGCCAAAGCGGGGTCCGCCGTGTACGTGGGAGCGGATTACTGGTCGGTGGAGTACCGGCTGGACTTCGGTCAGGAGGGAGTACCCGAGCCGATGCCGGGAGAGCAGTGGGGCTTCAACTTTGTACGCGTATTTCGCGGCGCCGAATACAGTCAGTGGGTGCGCACCTACGGCGGGGGGCACAGTCCCGACGACTTCGGGCTGCTTATATTCAAGTAGGGACAGCTCAGTGGTGATGCCCGCCTTCGCCGTGGACGTGGCCGTGGTCGAGTTCCTCCTGAGAGGCGTCGCGCACTTCGACGATCGAGACCTCAAAATGCAGGGTGATGCCGGCCAGAGGGTGGTTGGCATCGAGGGTGATCTCCTCCCCCTCGATGGCGACAACGGTGACGACTTCGCTGTCGTTCTCCTCTCCCTGGGCCTCGAACTGCATGCCGACCTGGAGTTTGTCCGGGTCCTCGAACTGGTCGCGCGCCACAACCTGCCGAAGCGCCTCGTCGCGCTGCCCATACGCCTCTTCCGGAGGCACGACGACGGTGAGGGTGTCACCCGCCGATTTGCCCTCGACTTCCTTTTCAAGGCCGGGGATGAGATGGCCGACGCCGTGGATGTAGACCAGGGGATCTCCGTCTCTGGAGCTGTCGATTTCCCCTCCCTGTCCGTCGGTGACGGTGTAGTCGATGGTGACTACTTTATTGGGGCCGGCTTGCATGAGCGTTCCTCGCGGTGTGGGTAAAAGGAAAAGTCCAGTCAGTGTAGCCCCCGCTACCTTTAATGTCAAGGGGATTAAATTTCCGCTGAAAGGCGCACACAGAGAGTGAGGTGGAGATTGAGCGACGAATTCTTCGCCCCGGCGCCCCGGGGAACGACTCAATTGCTGGCGGCGGAGCTGCGCGCTCTGGGCGCCCGGCAGGTACGCGAGCGACGGGCGGGAGTGGCATTTGCCGGTTCCCAGGAGCTGGCCTATCGGGTATGCCTGTGGTCGCGGCTGGCCAGCCGGGTGCTGATGCCTCTGGCTCATTTCGAGGCAGGGAACGCGGATGCACTCTACGCGGGAGCGCGGACGGTGGACTGGGAGGAGCATCTGCACCAGGAGGGGACGCTGGCGGTCAACTGCAACAGCATGGGGTCGCCGATCGACCACACCCACTTCGCGGCGCTGCGCGTGAAGGATGCCATAGTCGATCGGTTCCGCGAAAGGAGCGGGGTGCGACCTTCGGTCGATCGGGAGCGCCCCGATCTGCGCATCAACGTGTTTCTGGAGAAGAACCAGGCGACGATCAGCCTGGATCTGGCAGGACAGGGCTTACACCGGCGGGGGTACCGCAGCGATGGGGTGGAGGCACCGCTGAAGGAGAATCTGGCGGCGGCGATTCTGCTGCGCTGCGGCTGGCCGGAGGTGGCTGCGGAGGGGGGATACCTGGTGGATTTGATGTGCGGCTCGGGAACGCTGCCAATCGAGGGGGGGCTGATGGCCGCCGACATCGCCCCCGGGCTGGGGCGCGATTACTTCGGCTTTCGCGGCTGGTTGGGACACGTCCCTCGCATGTGGGAGCGGTTGTTGGCAGAGGCCAGGGAGAGACGGGCGGCGGGGATTGAGAAGCTGCCGCGCCTGGTCGGCTACGACGCGGACCCGCGGGCAGTGCGCGCTGCTCTGGCCAACGTCGAGGGAGCGGGTCTGACCGGCAAGGTGCAGATTGAACGGCGCACCCTGGCCGCCTGTCGACCCCTGTCAGGGGGACCGCGCTCCGGTATGGTAGTGGTCAATCCGCCCTACGGAGAGCGATTGGGCGAGGTAGACGGTCTGCGCCCCCTGTATGCGGAGCTGGGCAGTGCCATAAAGCGGCATTTCGCCGGCTGGAGGGCGGCGGTCTTTACGGGTAACCCGGAGCTGGGCCAATACCTGGGTTTGCGCGCGCTGTTGACCAACAAGCTCTACAATGGAGCGATCGAGTGCATGCTGCTGCGCTTCGAGGTGGGGCCGCGCTACTATATGAACCCCCCTCCGGTAGCTTCTCCGAAAGCGCCTTCGATAGCGCCGTCGAACCCCCCTCTGGTAGCTTCTCCGAAAGCGCCTCCGGTAGCACCGCCACCAGCGGCAAAGAAGGAGGCATCGATCGCAGGTGGGGTGCCACCCGACGCCGGGGCAGAAGGGGCGGAGATGTTCGCCAATCGGCTGCGCAAAAACCGCCGGATGCTGGGGCGCTGGGCGCGCAAGGAGGGGATCAGCTGCTTCCGGCTCTACGATGCCGACATGCCCGAATACGCACTGGCGGTCGATCTGTATCGGGGAGAGGAGCTGTGGGTCCACGTGCAGGAGTACAGCCCTCCCAAGAGCGTGGACCGGTCCCAGGCCCGCGTCCGCCGCAGCGCGGCGCTGGCGGTCATTCCCCAGGTCTTGGAGGTCCCGGAGGAACGGGTTTTCTTCAAGGTGAGAGAGCGGCAGAGAGGTAGCTCCCAGTACGAGAAGCTGGGAGTAGAAGGATTGTTCCACGAGGTGCGGGAAGGGCCGTGTGTCTTTTGGGTGAATTTCACCGACTATCTGGATACCGGGCTATTTCTCGACCATCGGTCGACGCGGGCGCTCATCGGCGAACTGGCGGAGGGACGGCGCTTTCTCAATCTATTCGGGTACACCGGCACGGCTACGGTGTGGGCGGGCCTCTGTGGAGCGGCGGCGACGACCACGGTGGATATGTCGCGCACCTATTTGGATTGGGCAAAGCGGAATCTGAGACGCAACGATCTGGAGGGTAAGCGGCACGGGCTGGTGCAGGCGGACTGTCTGGCCTGGCTGGAAGAGAACCGGAAGGAGCGCTACGGTCTGATTTTTCTGGATCCGCCGACTTTTTCCAATTCCAAGCGGATGTCCGACAACTTCGACCTGCAGCGGGATCACGTGCAACTGATCCGTCGGGTAGTTGAGCTACTGGAGAAGGATGGTCTGCTGGTCTTCTCGAACAATTTCCGTCGATTCAAGATGGATTTGGAGGGGCTGGAGGGGCTGGAGGTGGAGGATATTGCGCGGAAAACCCTGCCCAGGGACTTCGAGCGGAACCCGCGGATTCACAGCTGCTGGCGGATTGCAAAGAGAGGGTGACTTCCCGCTGCGGAGAGTCAATTTTTTCTGCCACTCGCTGGGTATTTTTTTTAAAAGAGGAGCTTGCGCCTTGGAAAGGGAAGGAGCCTCGGGGACGGGCATCGATCCCCGGACCGGCACACCGTCGCCAGCAGGGGTGGCCTATAACGCCGAGAGCTTTGCGCAGATGCGGGTGACCGAGGTGTGGGAGCGGTACGCGGGGAGATTGAGCTGGGGCCGGGGGCAGTGTCTGGCGCTGCTAGACGACGGCTGCGACCTGACCGTTCCCGAGTGGCAGGTGGAACTGCCCTGGGGGCCGAAGGTGATCGCCACCTATAACAGTATCGACGGCAACGACGATCCGACGCCGGTGCCGCCGGGGTATCACGGCACGAGCGTCGGCTTTCCCTCGTCGCTGAACTACCAGGGGGTGTGGGGTGTGGCACACGACAATTCGGTGGCCCAGGTGCGCTGCGTCAGCGTGGTGCACCTGGAGCGGGACGAATCGGTGAGCATGGCGGCGGGCTTGCAGTGGGTGGTCGACCATCACGAGCAGCACGGGATTACGGCGGTGAATCTCTCGCCGCTGGACGACCAGCGGCATCGGGAGCCGGTGGCCACGGCGATAGATGGAAAGCTGCAGGCGCTGCGGCAACTGGGGATCTGGGTGAGTGCGCCGTGCGGCAATCACGGATACGCGGATGGGATTTCGTGGCCTGCCTGCCAACCGGACTGTTTCGCCATCGGCGGTACGGTGCCCGGTGGACAGACGGCGCATCTGGATCGCTGGGCGAACACCGATCTGCTGGTGGCGGCGCAGGCGACGTCGTCGTCCAACGCGTACGCGGCGGCCAGTGCCCAAATTTTGCGGGAGGCGATCGCGGAGAGCGGGTACCGATGGCGGCAAATGGGGGAGACGCTGCCATCGGCGATGATGGCGATTTTCCGGGAGACCGGTAGGCCGGTAGACGACGAAGAGACCGGGCTGACTTTTGCGGAGCTGGATCTGCTGGCGGCGGTCGACTGCGTTTTTTCGGGAGAATGAACGATGAAGATTTCCGATGTCAAAGCGGTGTATCCGAAATACCAGCACGTGGGGAAGTCGTGGAGAACCCATTTTTGGCAGATCGCAGTGCGGGTGGAATCGGATGCGGGAGTAGTCGGCTGGGGGTACGGCGGCGGCGGTGTGGGAGCGGTGGAGGTGGTCAATCGGCATTTGCGCGAGCTGCTGGTGGGGCGCCGGGTGAACGATGTCGATGATATCTCCGAGATCTGGGACGACCTGTATTTCGCCTGCCTGCCCTACGGGCGGGGTGGTCTGGCGGTGATGGGGCTGAGCGGGGTGGACCTGGCGCTGTGGGATATGCTGGGGCGGGCCGAGGGGAAAAGGGTCTGCGAGCTGCTGGGTGGCGTGCGAAGGGAGCGGGTCCGCGCCTACGCCACTGGACAGGACATCGCCTGGTACCGAGATCTGGGGTTTACCGCGCACAAATCTCCACAGCACCGTCGGGACAGGGCCGAGGAGGACCGGGGGCGAATACTGGCGTGGGCGGCGGAGGCGCGTCGAGAGCTCGGTCCGGAAGCGCTGCTGATGGTCGATGCCTACATGTCATGGGAAGCGGATTTCGCCGTGGAGATGGCAGCGCAGCTGGCCTCTCAGAGGATATACTGGTTCGAGGATGTGCTGCTGCCGGACGATCTGGAGGGGCTGGCAGCGCTGCGGCCCCGGATAGCGCCGATTCTGCTGGCCGGTGGGGAGCACGACTTCACCGCCCACGGTTTTGCGCGGCTGGCCGGTGCGCAGGCGCTCGACTTGTGGCAGCCGGATGTGACCTGGTGCGGCGGGCTGACCGCGGCCTTGCGGATCGCGGCATTGGCCGAGAAGCACGGCATTCCGCTGGTTCCGCACCGCGGCGGCGAGGTCTGGGGTCTGCATCTGCTGGCCGCCGGCATCGGCGAAGACCTGGCCGAACTGGTCATGGGTCGGCGTGGGGACAGTCGGGACCAGGTGTGGCTGGGCGCACCGGAGCCGACGGATGGGTATTTGTGTTTGCCTGAGGAGCCCGGCTTCGGCGTGAGGGTGAACGAAGAACTGCTGTAACCGACCCGCGGATGAATCCGTGGGTTTTAGGTGCCTCCCACCTGTGACTGGGTGGGTTTCCATGGAAGAGAGCCCGTGAGAGCGGCCCGGGGAAACTTCCACCCTAAGGACGGCGCCGGTCAATAGGGGGATTGCGGCTTGGGCAAGCGCCCGTAATTTCTATAGTCGTGCCGCACGACGAGGTTTCCGGGAGACATTGCGAGATGGGAAATGAGCGCCTGCGGGCGATTTTGCTGATTGGACCTACCGGTTCCGGCAAGACGCCTCTGGGGGAGTATTTCGAACGCGAGGGATGGCGAGGAGATCGCTGCGCCCACTTCGATTTTGGGGCCCAAATGCGCCGGGTCGCCTCCGGGGAGTCGGTTCCAGACGGTCTGTCGGCCGCCGATTGCGCCTTTATCGGCGATCTGCTGCAGTCGGGGGCGCTGTTGGAAGACGAGCAGTTCCACATCGCTGAAAAGATCCTGCATTTTTTCGCCGAGAAGAGGGAGGTTGGGACGGATGGCTATCTGCTGCTCAACGGTCTGCCGCGCCACGCTGGACAGGCGGCCGATGTCGACCGGGTGGCGGCGGTGGAGCTGGTGATCCACCTCAGATGCACGCCCGAGATGGTACATCGCAGGATACGGACCGACGCCGGAGGAGATCGCGCGGGCAGAGTGGACGACGACGATCGGTTCGTGGCGCGCAAGCTGGAGATTTTCCGCGAGCGCACCGCCCCACTCCTGGATCACTATCGTCTGCTGGGGGTGCCGGTCGAGGAGGTGGAGGTGACGGAGGAAACGGGGCCGGAGCAGATATGGAGCCGATGCACCGCCGAGTAAACGATCGGTGGAATACTCGGAGTCATAAAAGACGTTTTGCAAGGAGAAAGCAATGTCGGAAAAGGTCTACAAGGTCAGGGCTGCGCACTGCGATCACCGGGCCGACGAAGAGGAGATCTACCAGACCCTGAAGCGAATTACAGAGCCGCTGACGGAGACCTGGGAGAGATTGGAGAAGGCGAAGAGAATCGCGATCAAGTTCAACATGATGGAGGCGACGGTCGAGTATTTCGCCGGCCGCCGGCGGGAGCTGGTCGACGACGCGGTGGCGCGCGCTTCGCTGCGGCTGCTCAGGGAGCGGACCTCGGCTGAGTTACTGGCCGTGGATACCTTTATCTACGGCAACGGTGGGGTCACGCCCGAGGAGTATAACTATCGCTACCTGCTGGAGGAGTTCGGCGTGGAGTACGTCGACTTGAATCTGCCGCCATTTGCCGACTACGAGGTGCCTGGCGGGGGGTGTATGTTCGATCGGTACACGCTCAGCTCCATCTTTCAGGAGGTGGATGAGGTGATCTCCATCGCCAAGATGAAGAACCATCTCTACATGGGGGTCACGATGTGCACCAAGAATCTGTTCGGTCTGCCGCCGACGATACCTCCGGAAGGGCGAACCCGCTCCTACTACCACCATTTGATCCGCTTGTCGTACGTGCTGCCCGACCTGGCGATGATCACCCGGCCTTGCCTGAACATCGTCGACGGACTGGTCGGCCAGACCGGCTGCGAGTGGCGTGGCCGGGGGGTGATCGGCGACAGGCTGGTCGCCGGGGACCAGATCATCACCACGGATGCCTGCGGGGCCTATCTCATGGGGCACGACCCGCAGTCTGATTGGCCGACTCCGCCTTTCCGTCGGGATCGCAACCATTTACTGATTGCGGCCGATCGCGGCTTTGGCACGGTCGACCTGGAGGAGATCGATTTCGAATCGGAGGTGGAGCCCACGGTCGGGGCGTTCGACGCGGATGAAATGGATTCGCCCGAAACGGTGACCAGCTGGCGGTTGACCGCCTGCGAACAGGGTCTCTTCTACCAGGACAATCAGAAGAAGCTGATCGACCAGTATCGCGGGGAGTACATCTACCTGCAGGACGGCGAGGTGGTCTGGAACGGGCCGGATCCGAATAAGTTGGGCAGCCGGCGGCAGCTGAGCGGCGACAGAAAGGATCGGGCGCTGTGGCTCAAGCTGGTCGATCCAGAGGAAAAGGAAGGGGAGCGGTACGAAGTGTACGAGGAGTGTCTGCGTCTGGCTTCCTGACGGATCGATCCGGAAAACAACGAAAAGAGCCTGCATCTCCGAGTGGAGCAGGCTCTTTTATTTTTGGATCGGGAAGCTTCCGTTTGCGCGGCCGATGGATAAAAAGTTAAAACTGCGGCCGTCCGCAAAGTGGAAGAATAAAATTCTCTCGCTCTGTTTCCACCTCCGAAATTCGGTTATCTATCTCATAGGAAGAGGGGATAGGATACGGTGAAAGTGGTGCCTTCCTCGGGGGAGGTGGTGAAGGAGACGTTTCCCTTCAGATATTTCTCGGTCAGCAACCGAATGCTGTAGGTGCCCAGCCCTCTTCCCGCCCCTTTAGTGGAGAAGGAGCGCTGGAAGATCTGCAGCTGGACCGAACGCGGGATGACGCCGGGATTGTGGACCCGGAACTCGATCCTGCCCTCCCGCTTGGTGCAGCCCAGGGTGATGGTCGATCCCGGAGCGCAGGCCTCCAGTCCGTTTTTTACCAGATTGCCGATCACCCGACGGAGCAGACCGGGATCGCTGATGAAGGGGATGTTGGGGATGTTCGCGTCGAGGCGTAGGTGTCTATTCTCGGCCACTTCGTGGTTGCGGTACAGGTCGAGCACGTCCTGGAGCAGTTCCAGGGAGCGGATAGGAGTGGACTCGGCTTCGAGGTCACCGCTTTCGGCGGCGCTCAGAGTCTTCTGGCCCTGGATTTCCTCGATCAGCTCTCGGGAAAGGCGGTGGACGATGTCGGTCAACTCGTCCAGTTCGTCCGGGTCCGACTCCTGGAGCAGTTCCACGAACCCTTTCAGGCCGCCGGCGGTGTTGAGGATATCGTGGAAGAAGATGCGCTCGAGGACTCGTCGCCGCTTTTCGTGACCGATGTCGGCGAGGGTGAAAAAGGTGAAGGGCTCGCCGTCTACCTGGAGCGGGGTCGTCCAGACCCGCAGATCCAGGGCCTCGCCGCTATCGCTGCGCGTGATACGGCACTCCTGCACCTCTCGCTTTCCCTCCAGACCGGCGAGAATGGCGTGCACGGCGCCGCAGTCGCGGCAGAACTCCGAGGTGCCGCATCCAGCTTTCATGGCGAAGGAGTGCTCGCAGCCGAGGGCTTCTCCCGGACGTTGGCCGTACACCTCTTCTCTGTGCTCCAGACCGAGAGATTCGACCAGGCTACGGTTGGCGAAGACAATCTGGCGCTGCTGGTTGAGGATGGTCACAATGTCGGGCACGGCGTCCAGACAGGCGACCTGAAGGGGGTCGGCAAACAGCTCCGCCTGCCGCTGGAGTTCGGCGTCCGGGGCGCGCTCGGCGGGAGCGTACAGGGTGATGAGTTCGGCGGAAGTCACGGTGTCGGCAGAGGTAGTAGCGGCTCGATGAAAGAGAAAAAAGAATGGAGAGAAAATAAGGCGAAAAGAGACCGAGCGCCACGCGCTGTTACGGTTATACAATGAACTCCATCTTGACGGGTGCGTCGGTGGAGGTATCATTAAGTCGCCTCTCTGGAAGGCCGGTATGGCCTCCGGCTCGACGGAGAGCGCCGAAGACAGGGAACTCTGGCAGCGTGGCTTCGACGGCCTGGTGGGCACGGTCTACCGATACGTGGAGACGCTATGCGAAGGGGAGTGGGTGGTGATGAGCGGGATGTGCGGGGAGACGTGGGAGCCGCGCCGGAGCGACTACCGGCCGCCGGATATGCCGGTGCTGTAAGTGACAGGTGAATGGCGATGACCAGACAGGTGATTCAGACAGTGCGCGGCCGTATCGATCCGGGTGAGCTGGGGTTCGCACTGCCGCACGAGCACGTGATGTGCGATTTCATCGGAGCAGCGGAGACCGGGCAGCACCGCTGGGAGCGGGAGGATGTGGTCGAGGTGATGCGGCCCTATCTGGAGCGGATATGCGAGCTGGGCGTCAGGGGGTTCGTGGACTGTTCGCCCGCCTTCATCGCCAGGGATCCGCTGGTGCTCCGACAGTTGTCCGAGCTGACCGGGCTGCACATTATCACCAACGCGGGGCTGTACAAGGAGCCGTTCCTGCCCGCGTACGCCTTCGACGAATCGGCCGATGAGCTGGCTGCGCGCTGGATCGCCGAGTTCGAGGAGGGGATCGGCGACACGGGGGTGAAGGCCGGTTTCATCAAGATCGCGGTCAATCCCGGGCGACTGATTCCCGTCCAGCGGAAGATCGTCCGCGCCGCCGCCCGGACCCAACTGGCCACGGGGGCGATCATCGCCTCGCACACGGTCAGCGGTGTAGCCGCTCTGGAGCAGCTCGACATTCTGGAGGAAGAGGGGGTGGCCCTGGACCGCTTTGTTTACGTGCACGCGGACGAGGAGCCGGAGATGGCGCACCACTTTGCGGTCGCCGAAAGAGGGGCGTGGGTGGAATACGACCAGCTCAAGGAGGAAGAGGAGGAACGGCACCTGCGCCTGGTTGTAGAGATGGTCGATGCGGGGTACGCGGATCAGCTGATGATTTCGCACGATGCCGGCTGGTACCAGGTGGGTGAGGAACGGGGAGGAGAGGTGCGCGACTACGAGTATATTCCGGAGATGTTTCTCGGGAAGATGCGGGCGGTGGGCCTGGACGAAGAAGTGGTTTGCCGGCTGACCGTGGAGAACCCGGCCCGGGCGTTTGCGATGCCCGGGGTATAGGCAGTTGATTTCAGTATCATCGTCGTTTCGGACGAGGACTCAATTGAAGAGCAAAGGGAGGCATTTATGCCCTCAGATAACAAGGGTCGCCGTCGCTGTCGGACCTGCGGTGAATCCTACGACTATCCCGGTCACAAGAGCCTGGCCACCCGATCCCGATGCGAGCAGTGCGAGCGGATTCCCGCGGAGACCCGCAGGGTTCTGGAGATCATGCGCCGCCGGCTGGAACGCCTGAGCAAGACGGTCGAGAAGCTGGCGGAGGCGGAGAAGAAGGATAACTGAGTGCAGACGCAGCTGTGTGTCAGGGGAAACGGCAATGTTTCCTCTACGACACAGAATGCGGGTGAAAAAGGGTCGTTTTTATCGGGTTTGAGGTCGGCCTGTATTTTGCGTCATAGGGTGCGGTGCGTATCTTTAACTCGATATCCGAGAGGTTTTTGACTATGCCTTCTGAACAATCCGTCTCCGAATTGACCACGCGCGACGTCCTGCATCAGGTCGATCGCCGTCTGACTTTGATGGAAGAAGACGTGCGCGAATTGCGTGGTGAGATGAACGACGGTTTCACTCAGCTACGCGGTGAGATGAACGACGGTTTCACTCAGCTACGCGGTGAGATGAACGACGGTTTCACTCAGCTACGCGGTGAGATGAACGACGGTTTCACTCAGTTGCGCGATGAGATGAATGGCGACTCTACGAAGTTGCGCGGTGAAATGGATGGCAGCTTGACCGAGTTGCGCAGTGAGATGAATGGCGGCTTCGCCGAGATGCGGCGAGAGATGAGTGCTCGTTTTTACTGGCTCCTGGGGATCTTTTTCGCTGGCTGGCTCTCGATGATCGGCACCGTCCTGTTCAAGCTGTAGCGCGATCGAGCGATCAGAGGAAAAACGCAGAAAGGCCCGCACGCTCCCAAGATGGAGCGGCGGGCCTTTTTGTTGCCGATTGAAAATTGCTCGGGTCAGGCGAGCTTTGCGGCCGCGTCCCGCATCAGCGCGCCGATGGGCAGGTTGTGCGGACAGGCGGCTTCAGCGGCGGTGAAGTCGACGCCGGCGATGGCGCGCGCCCGGGTCGGCAGCTCGGAGAAGAGACGGCGGGCCTCCTCGCGGTCTCCGTAGTTTTCGTGATACATGCGGTAGCGCAGCGTATCGGCGATCTGCAGGGGAGCGTTTACGCAGCCCTCGCAGTTGTGGGCGCAGCCGCGGCAGTAGAGGTGGCTGGTCTCGGCGGCGTACTCGTCCAGCAGCTGGCGCTCGAGCAGGCCCATGCTCGGCCGGCGGGCGGCTTCGGCATTTTCCTTGAGCTGCGAAAGGTTCTTCATAGCCGAGACGATGCAGTGAATGCGGTCGTCGGCCCACACCGCCTTGAGGCAGGCCTGGTGCTTGTTGAATCCCTTCTCGGTGAAGGGATCGACCCGATCCTGGAAGGATACGGCCCCGCCCTGGGTCTTCATGGCGATCAGGCCGATGCCCGCCTTGGCGCACTTATCCATGGCTTTGTTGAGTTCGGCATTGTCGTAGTCGCGGAAATTGTATTTGAACATGATGGCATCGACGAAGCCGACTTCGGCCGCCTTGTTCAGGGTGGGGACCATGTTGTCGTGGTGTGAGGAGAAACCAAAGAAGCGGATCTTCTTTCTCTTCTTCAGACTCTCGGCCGTCTGTTTCATCTCGTCGTCGAGCCGATCGGGGTCGCCCAGATTGTGCAGATAGTAGAGGTCGACGTAGTCGGTGCGTAGCCGCGGCAGGCTGTCGTTTTCCAGGCTGGATGCGAATCCCTCTACGGAGTGGTCACCCGATTTGGTGACGATGAAGCAGTCTTTACGGCGGCCGTTCTGGTCGAGAATAGCGCCGATGTTCTTTTCGGAGTTGCCGTTGCCGTATCCCTGGGCGGTGTCGATGTAGGTGATGCCTTCGGCCAGGGCGATGTTGAGCAGGGGTGGAGTGACGTTGAGGGCGCTGCCGAAACCGAGCGCGGTCACCCGCTCGCCGGTTTTGCCGAGGATCTTGGTGGGCATGGCCGCTTTGGCCGTTTTGGCCGCTTCCTCTGCGGTCAGGCTGCCGGGCAGCAGAGCTCCCGCTCCGAGCGCGGCGGAGGTGGTAAGGAACTGGCGGCGGGTAAAACGGCCCTTCTTTCCGTCCATAATATTCTCCTTGATCAGAGGGTACCTCAGGTTGTTGGCGCTTTGGTGTCGGTGCTCGGTGCGTCGATGCTCAGCAGCAGGGAGCGCTCCTTGGAGCGGGTTTCGCCCACGGCGGTGACGCGGATGGCGCGATGGTCCTTGACCGGACATTCGTGTTCGCAGATGCCGCAGCCGATGCACAGCTCCGGATCGACATACGGTCGCTTGAGCACGACCTTCTCGCCCCAGCGATTGGTGATCTCCACTTCGCGCGAATAGATCGCCTTGGGCGAGGTGGGACAGACCTCCTCGCAGACCACGCAGGGGGTGTCCATGGCCCAGGGCAGACAGCGGCCTCTGTCGTAGAAAGCGGTACCGGTCTTGACCGGTCCGGCGTCGACGAACTCGCCGATGCCGAGCTTTTGCGGCAGGCCGATCTTCTGGATGGCGCCGGTCGGGCAGACCTGGCCGCAGAGGGTGCAGTTGAGCTCGCAGTAGCCCATGCGCATGTTCATGATCGGCGTCCAGATCCCCTCGATTCCCGACTCGAGCATGGCTGGCTGCAGCACATTGGTCGGGCAGACGCGGATGCACTGGTCGCATTTGATGCAGCGCTCCAGGAACTCCGGTTCGGCGACCGAGCCGGGCGGCCGGATGACCTCTTTCTTGAAGTTTTTGTCTAAGTCGCCGCTGCGGCGGGAGAAGAGGAAGAAGAAGAGGCCGGTGAGGCCGGCGAAGATCGCCTTGCGGCGGTCCACGTCCGGGTAGGTCACTTCGTGCTCGACCGGTGCTTTGGTCGTGAAGCTGAGGGCGTCGTGCGGGCAGTCGTCGATGCAGTTGAAGCAGACGAAGCACTCGGATTTACGCAGATTGGTGTGCGGGTCCGAAGCCCCTTCGCAGCGGGGCAAGCAGAGGTCGCAGTCGACGCACTTGTCGGTGTCGCGCTCGATGCGCCAGATGGAGAAGCGGGAGAGCAGGCCCAGGGTCGCTCCCAGGGGGCAGACGACGCGGCAGAAGAAGCGCGGGATGGCCAGGTTCATGCCGACGAGGAAGATCAGCAGGAAGCCGACGACCCAGCCGAGCTGGTGGGCGTGGGGGCGCACGTAGATCCATTCGGTCGGCAGGTCGACCGAGGGGAGCACGGCCACGGTGAAGGAGCGGAAGAGCATGCAGATCGGATCGAGCAGGCCGATCTGCAAACTGCCGAACAGCGCGGCGACGGCGAAGAAGATGAGGAAGTAGTATTTGAGAGCGTAGATCTTGCGGTAGCGGTTGCTATCGATTTGTCGCTGGATGTCGCGGCTGTTGAAGAGCCAGCCGATCAGCTGATGCAGGGTGCCGTACGGGCAGATCCAATTGCAGAAGAAGCGGCCCAGGAGCAGGGTGGGCAGGAGCAGGACCAGCGACCAGAGGAGGCCGCGATACAGGGTGTGGGTGGTGATGGCGGTGGCGATGGCCACCAGCGGGTTGACTTCCAAAAAGAGGGAGACGGGGTAGCCCTTCAGGTAGCCGAACTGGGTGACAAAGGTGAAAAACAGGAAGAGACCGAAGAAGAAGGCCTGGGAGAGGACCCTGGTTTGGGTTATGCGCATGGGTGTTTTCATCCCGCCTGCACCTCGCGCCAGTTCAGTTCCTTCCATCTGGTGGTGCCCAATCCCCTCTTTTCGGCGCGCTGGAGATATTCCAGCTTGGCCGGGTCGCGGCCCAGGAGGGTGTAGCCGAGGGTGTCGATGGCGACCATGTCGGTGCCGGCGATGATGGTATTGCCCGCTGCCACGTCTCCCAGGCTGCCGCCGGTGGGGCCGTTGCGCATGAGCAGGCGAGTGGCGTCGAGAATCACCAAGGTTGGTTTGATCATGTGCGGGAAGTCGGAGACGATGCCGTGGATGCGCTGGTGGAACTGGTTGCGGCGGCCGCCCAGCAGGCCGTACCAATTCTTCATGGTCATCGAGGCGCTGCACAGGTTGTGATCCTTGCAGGGGGCCACGCCGATGACTTTGGTCGCTTCGGCAAACGGTTTGTAAAAGAGGGGCCAGGTCTGCAGCACCTCGCCGTCGATCTGGAGCGACTCGAAGGCGCTGGGTCTGGGCAGGGCCAGATCGGCGTCTACCTCGGCGGCGACCTTCTGGATGCCGGATTTGAAGAAGCAGCCTTCGGGCTGGTTGATCGGATTGTCGGCGACGACTATCTTGCGCGCTCCGGCCTGGCGACAGAGGAGGGCGATGGCGCGCAGCACGTCCGGGTGGGTGGTGGCGCCCAGGGCAGGGGGGCGGTCGAAGGCGACGTTCGGCTTGAGCAGCACTACGTCGCCTTTTTGGATAAAGGACTCGATGCCGCCCAGCGCGCCGAGGGCGGCGCGCACCAGCTGCTCCGGGTCCTGGCCGCGGGCGACGGCCAATTCTACAGCACCGGCGCCGCGGTCGATGCGATAGGATGGCAGGCGGATACCGGAGGTCTGCTCCTGGTCGCGGAAGTATTCGGCGCCGCTGCGGGGGTCGTAGAGATAGGCGGCCCCGAGAGCGGCGCTGGCGACAGCCAGACCGGTCCTGCCGGCGCGCTTGATGAATTCCCGTCGCTCCATATCACCTGCTTTCTAGTGCGTGCAACAGTTTCGCGGACAGTGCGCGGGCAGCCTGCAGATCGCCGCTCATGACCACTCCGGCGACGACGTTTCCCCTCTGGAAGACCAGGTCGTAGAAGCCACCCAGATCGCCGATGAAGCGCTCGTCACCTTCTTCGACAGACTGCTCGACGATCTTCCCGTAGGACTCCAGATACTCGCGGTAGGCTGCCATGGTTCGCGTCGCTTCCTCCGGAGAGTCCTGCTGAGAGAGGAAGGCGGTCATTTCCGCGCCGTCCTGGAGATAGGTGGCGGTGAAGGCATTGGCGAGGAAATCCAGACTGAGGGCGTCCCGCTTGAAGTATTGAACAGTGCCGGGCCGGCGGTCCTCTTCCGGCAGGAGTGCCAGGCCCCAGATTTCTCCGTCGTCGCCGGCCAGGCGGCTATCCAGGAGCCGGGCAATTTCGGTGGCGATCTGGCGCAGTGGTTCGGTCCGGTCGGAGGAGAGGACCTGGACGTAGTGCTGGCCCTTCCAGAAGAAGAAGCTGGACTCGGCGCGGTAGCTCTCGCGCCCCAGGTCGGCGGTTGGTTGATCCGGGGCGCGCTCCACCGAGAAGATGCCGAAGGCGTGGAGCGGCTGGCCCATGTCGTAGACGAAGAGGTCGATGAACTGGCCGTCCGGTTCGGCCAGGCTCAGGCAGGCGAGGCCGAGAACGTCGTAGGCCAGGTACTGCTCGGCGCGGCCGTTGATCTTTTCGTAGAGATTGTCTGCGGCGAAGGTTTCGACTGGCCCCATTTGCCGCCAGCCGTCCGGAACCAGTCCGTCCAGGAGCCCGGTTGACGGCGGCGCGGACTCGGAGCCGGCTACGACACCCTCGTCCCCGGTTTCGACCAGCCGCTCCACCTGGACGCGGGAGGCGGGGCTTTCGGAGAGGCTGGCCGCGTCGAGAGCGAAGAGGCCGGGATCGAAACTCTGCCCCTTCAGGTATACGGCCACGGCCACCGCACCGATCAGACCGAGCAGAGTGAGGGAGAGAACGCGCTCGGTGAGTGAGATCTGGGCGCGCACGAAACCGGTTTTTTTGTCGCTGCCGCCAAACATGGGTTCTTCCCCGGAAAGACGATCTGGATGAACTTTCTACTTCACGTAAAGATTTAATATAATTATCTGTCCACAAAAGACTATTGTTCTGTCAAAACTAATTTTGACAGAACTGCGATCAAGATCTTGCAGTTAATTCAGATACTTACGCTATTTCTGATGGTCCGAATTAGTCCTGACAGGCTACTGTGGCGGCTGGATCGACCTGGGGATCTGGACCGACTACGTATATTGTTTTAGAATAGATAAATCTCAAAAAAACAAAGGAGAAATACCCGTGTCTGAATCGTCTAAAGAAACTGTCGATCGCCCGCTGATAGGGCTCACCGTGGGGGATCCGGCCGGGATCGGTCCGGAGATCACCATCAAGGCATTGCGGGAGCCGCAAATCCACGAGCTGGTGCGGCCGCTGGTATTTGCCGACCGGGCGGTGCTGGTGCAGACGCTGGAGATGCTGGGGGTGGGGATGGAGCTCAACGAGGTGAGTTCGCCATCTGAGGGGCGGTACGTCCCGGGGGTCGTGGATTTTGTCGATGTGGGGGTGCTGGAGGAGCCGATCGAATACGGCGAGATCTCGGCCGCCGGTGGGCGTGCGGGGCTGGGCTATCTGGAGCGGGGGATCGCCGCATCCCTGGCCGACGAGGTGGTCGGGATGGCCACCGCGCCGCTGAACAAGGAGTCACTGCAGGCGGCCAAGGTGCCGTTTATCGACCACACTGCGGTGCTCAAGGCGCGGGCGGCCCGGCGCGAACCGATGACGTTGTTCGTGGCCAAGACGCTGAGGGTCTTCTTTTTGACGCGCCACATCTCGTTCAGGGAGATCCCCGATGCGATCACCAGGGAGGGGATTTTGGAATACCTGCCCCTGTGCGATCTGTATCTGCGGCAGCTGGGTATCGAGCAGCCGACCGTGGCGCTGGCCGCGCTCAATCCGCACGGTGGGGAGCAGGGGTTGTTCGGCACGGAGGAGATGGAGGTGATCGGTCCGGCGATGGAGGAGGCGAAGGGAAGGGGCTGGCGGGTGGTCGGGCCGGTGCCGGCCGATTCCGTGTTCAACCAGTGTCTCGAGGGAAAATACGAGGGGGTGCTTTCGCTCTACCACGACCAGGGGCATATCGCCGCCAAGACGCTCGACTTCCACGGCACGGTGAGCCTGACCATGGGGCTGGAGTTTCTGCGCACCTCGGTGGATCACGGCACGGCCTTCGACATCGCCGGGCAGGGGATCGCCGATGCGCGTGGCATGGTGGCGGCGATCGCGAGCGCCGGGCAATATGCCGCGGTGGTGCGGGAACGCCTGGATCTGGCGGTCGAAGACTGAGTGCTTTGTCAACAAAAAACGTTGACAAAATTGCAATCAAGATCTACCAGTAGATTAATATGGTTACGCGATTTCCGAAGACCAGAAACTTTGTTGACAGACCACTGAGTGCTTTGTCAAATAAAAGCTTTGACAAAATTTCGATCAGGATCTTTCAGAAAATTAATTTGTTACGCGATTTCCGAAGACCAGAAATTTTGTTGACAGACCACTGAGTTCGGAGTGAAAGGGAAAGGAGACAGAATATGTCAGTACTGCCCACGGTGCCGTTCGGTCCGGTCGAGGTGACCCGGCTGATCATCGGTGGAAATCCGTTTTGCGGTTTTTCGCACGTGGACGATGCCATGAATCGCGACATGGTGGAGTACTACACGGCGGAGCGAGTGGTGGAGGTCCTGCACGCCGCTCAGAAGGCCGGGATGAACACGGTGCAGGCGCGCGGCGACTACCATCGGGTGCTCCACTGGGTGGAGCTGTTCCGCCGGGAGGGTGGCCAGCTCCACTGGATCGCCCAGACCGCTTCGGAGATGCACGACGTATTCCAGAACATCCGCATCCTGAAGGAGGCCGGTGCGGTGGGGATATATCACCACGGCAGCAAGACCGATCGGCTGTGGAAGGAGGGAAAGATCGACGAGGTGGAGGACTATCTCAAATGCATGCGCGACTGCGGCGTGCAGGTGGGGCTGGCGAGCCATATTCCCGAGGCGATCGAATACGCCGAGGAGCGGGACTGGGATCTGGACTTCTACATGACCTGTTTCTACAACCTCAGCCGCACCGACCGGGACAGCTACCTGGTGACCGGTAAGATGTCCAAGGAGATCTTCGCCGATGAGGATCCCGCGCGTATGGTGCAGACGATCCAGGGTACGCCGAAGATGTGCCTGGCGTTCAAGATCCTGGCCGCCTCGCGGCGCTGCGGCTCCCAGGAGGAAGTGGCCGAAGCGTTCCGCTACGCGTACGAGAGCATCAAGCCGACGGATGCCGTGATCGTAGGGATGTTCCCGAAGTATCTGGATCAGGTGTCGCTGAATGTGGCGCATGCGCGGGCGGCGCTGGGTCTGGAGACCGCCGCTGGATAGAGGGCCACTCGGGCCTTTCCGCACAACTCTCGAATATCAGCCGCGTTCAAATCTGTCGGAGCATCAGCACCTGTCCCGCCGCCGTGCCGGCGAGCAGGGTGGAATCGCAGCGGCGCAAAGCGGTGATCCCCGCCTCCAGGCGAGTGTTGCCGAGGAGTTCGCCCTCCGGGGAGAGGAGAACGATCCAGCCGGCGGCCGTGCTCGCGGCGATGCGATCCTCGCCATCGCCTGGTAACAGCGCCAGCCCGGTCACCGGCGCGTCCAGGTCGCGGCGCCAGATTCGTTCGCCGGTCGGGGTCAGCAGGGCGACGTTGCCGCTTTCGCTGGCGGCGACCAGATGTTTTTTTCCGGCGATCGGGAGTACGGTGGCGTGGCCCACATCGTCGCCCAGATTCGCCGTCCATTTCAATCCCCCCGATAGAGAATCGTAGACGTAGACGTTGCCGTCCAGGGAGCCGTAGATCGACTCGCGGACGCCGTCACCGTCCAGGTCGTTCAGGGCGAGGGCGGTGAAGCCCGGTCCGCCGCGCACGGTCCAGCGGATGCGGCCGTCTGCCTCCAGCAGGTTGGCGTTGTAGTACTCGGTGCCGACCAGGATCTCCCGCTTTCCATCTCCCTCCACATCTTCCACGACCAGCGAGAGGGCGGCGTGATGCTCGATCTGTCGCTGCCACAGCTCATCGCCGTTCGGGTCGAGATTCCAGACCAGCCAGCCGTCGGTGGCCACCAGAATGGTGGTCTCTCCAGTATTCGTCAGATCTGCGGTTGTGACTGCGTTGACGATCTGGTCCCGGTGATGGGATTCGGCGAAGTCGATCTTCCAGCGAACGACTCCATCGCTGTCAAAGCGGGTCAGGGCACAGTCCCGGCCGCCGGCCAGCAGGGCCGATTCCCCGTTGAATTCTGTCAGGTGGGTGGCCCGCACCCGGCCTTCGAGTGACGCTTTCCACAGCGCATTCCCCTCCCGTTCCAGACAGACCAGTTCCCCGGCTTCCGTGCCGACGACGAGGCGCTCCCCGCGGAGATCGGCGCAGCTGACCGGCCCGTTCAGCTGTTGCTCCCAGGTGGTTTCGAACGCGGATCTGTCGGTCCCCGCGAAGCAGTTTTGGCGGGGAGTATGGATAGGCGCGTGCGCGGGATCGGCGGACGGGATGTCGGAGAGGACATCGAGCGCGGCGGGGGCGAAGCTCAGAGGATAGGTGCCGGGAGAGAGGGATACCTCCAGCGAGCCGTCCGTCGAAATCTGGCCGTCGATACTGGCACCGGGGAGGTGGCATACCTGCACTCGGGTGGCGGTCGGCACGCGGAGTTCACCTCTGCCCGCCGTCGGACTGGCGGTCAGGTGGACCGGTGTCGGGCTGGCGAAGTCGAACCGATCGTGGCCGAACGAGGTGGCACCGAGGAGGACGATCTCGGTGTCGGTCAGGACGAAGGCATCGGCGGCGATGCGCCACGGGCCGACGGCGATGGGCGTCGGTGCCGTGCCGAAGATCAGCGCTCCGGACGGATCCTCCACCCGCACCAGGTCGGCTGTGATCCGTTCGATGCGACAGGTATCGACCTCCGCGTCCGAGCCGGCGACCATCAGGTTGAAGTAGCGGACAACCTCACCGGGACGACCATGGAGGGTCTGCCGCTGTCCGAGGATCCAGGTCGGTCCGTCGGCGTAGTCGTAGGAGGCGTAGGGATCCTGACCGGGAACCCGCTCTAGCTCGATTTCCAGGCTCTTCTCCGAGTCGTCGGCGCTGGCGATGCGGAAAAAGACCGACTGCTGTTCCACCCGCAGTCCGTTTTCCTCCAGAGATGCCTCACCCAGGGTCCGCCACAGGCAGCGCAGGTCGTAGTCCGCCTCTTGCCGCATGTGGAGGGCGTCGGCCACCAGCAGAAAACGGCCCCGGGTCCAGAGCAGATCGCGGGTCCAGTCGATGCCGTTGTAATCGGGGATGGTAGTGCGCGTCAGCCCGATCCGGCCGAAGTCCTCGGCCCAATCGAGGGCGACGAGAGCGGGTGGGTCGGTGCTGCTGCCGTCGCAGATCGACACGATGGAGGAATGGTGGCGGGGCCGGCGCCAGATGTAGTCGGTCTCGGCCAGCCACATGCGCTTCTTCCAGGTCAGCCGCTCGATGGAGTTGCCGTCGTCGTGGCCGTGGGCAAAAGTCGAGGTGCCGTCGAGCAGGAGGTAGAGATCCTCTTCGCCGAAGCCGTCGCGCAGGGTCAGCTTGTCGAACGACTCCTCCTGGGGAATATTGGCACCTCCCGGGGCGTTATCCCGCACCCAGGCGTGCATCGGTGGGGTTAGCGGGGCGATGGAGAGGCCGGTCATCCAGGTCGGCTCCCGCCGCGGCAGATCGCGATAGTAGCCGCCGTGCTGGGGCGTGCCGCCCATCCAGTCGAGGGCCCACAGGTAGCCGCCCTCGCGATGGTGCCAGGCCGCTTTGCACAGGACTTCGGCGATGCCGGTCGACGCCCGTCGACGCTGACCGTAGGAACCGACGTCGCCAAAGCCGACGGGAGAGCCGAGGTTGTCGGTGATCAGGAGGGCGTAGTCGGCCAGTCTGCGCAGATGGCCACCTGCGGCGAAGCGCTCATCGTCCAGGCGCAGGTCGTAGGTCAGCAGGTGGTTGGGCACCAGCCAGCAGTAGCCGCCGCCGCCGCCGTCGTCGTTCGGTTTGTAGCAATCGGCCTGGCCGTCGAAGATGGCTCGGCAGAACTGCAGCTGGCGGGCGAAGATGTCGATGTCGTAGTAGGTGGCGAAATATCCGGCGCTGAAGGACATGCTCAGGCCGGCAAAGGTCCAGTGATTCTGGCGAATCCCGGGGGGAGGCGGCTCCCGGCCCTGAAAGTAGCTCAGCCCGGCCACGTAGTGGGTCAACCCCCACAGTAGTTCGGTCATGCGCAGACGGTCGGCATCGGAGAAGGCATCGCTCTCCTCGATCAGGTCCCAGACGTAGAACAGGCGCCAGGTCCAGGCGTAGATGAAGAGCATGTGCTCAAAGCAGAACTCCCCGCCATAGCGGTCGTGAACCAGGTCCTGGTAGTAAAAGAGGGTGTCGCGGAATATTGCGGCGCAGGCGGTATCGCCGGTCAGGTGGTGGACCAGGCCCAGACTGACCGCCTGTTCGATGGGGCCGCGCCCGGCGTTGGCGGCGAAGGCGTCGCGGGTGCGCTGCTGGAAGTCCTCCGGAGAGATTTGCGGCAGCAGCCGAGCATGGGTGGCGGAGTGGGACAGATTGACATAGCCGAGGGGAGAGCCGTTCTCTGTCAGGAGCCGATCCAATCGATCGAGGGCGGCCGCCGCTCCCCGGGGCTGGCCGGCACCGACCAGGAGGAGGTTGTGACCACAGTTGAACGGGTTGTGGACCGTGCGCAGCACATACCCGTCGACCCCCGGATAGAAGTCGTCGACAAAGGCGTACTGGCGTCGATACAGGGCGGCCAGAGCCGGGTTGTCGACGGCGCTGCCGAGCAGCACCCAGTGGCGGTTCTCCAGATGGGAAAGGGCAACCCGTTCCCCCGATACGATCGGCAGTTCCGCTCCGGTCCGAGCGCGTAGCCGTTCCTGCAGGCGAACGGCCAGCGGCCCCCATTCGGTCCCGGATGAGACGACGATCTCCGCTCCTCCGGTCAGGTCGGTCTGCAGGTGCATTTCCTTCAATGCAGCGGTCCATGCAGCGGTCATCTCATCTTTCCTCCGGAACGAGTGAATTTCGGGTAGCATGGTAGGCCGGAATAGGGCGCGCGTCAAGCTTTTCTCTTTTCCAGCCCGGTGCCAAAGGGGATTGTCTTGCGTGTACCGATGTCTATGGATACTTTGGAAATGCATTGCGGAGTTGCCGCGACTATTTAGATCGATACCCGAGCTCCCCCTCTCCGCGCGATGGATTTTCAGGTATTACGCGCGGCAGAGTGTCGGGACCATTTTTCGAAGATCTAGGCGATGGGAAAAAACGGCGGGTATGAGCGCGTCCCCCAGGAGCCGGCCGAGGAGATACTGAAAAGGGTTCTCGCATTCCGCGACAGCTACGACCAGTATGAGAAGCCGGATGACGTAAATTTTCTCCTGAGTTTGTTTCCGCAGGTCGGGTTACGGGAGGGGTACGTGCTGGACTACGTGCTGGAAAGCGCAGGGGAGGCGGTGCAACACATCCTGCCCTACGCGCGGATCGAGGGAGAGGAGGATTCTCTGCTGGTAGTGTCGGTGGCCGGGGAGCCGGCGGACCAGGTGGAGACGCTCTATCAGTATCTGGACTACGAGCGCAGCCCTCAGGGTCTCTTCGAATACGTCTTTTTTATCGCCGAACTGTGGGCGACCCGGGCCAGCTGGCACGCCGCCGAGTGGCTGTCCTCCACGCCGATTTTTACCGAGGCGCGTTTCACCGGACTGGTCGATAGAGCGGAAAAGGTCGACGGTCTGTCGCGGCCGGACTGGTACGGCCCGGAGGCGGAACTGCGGGAGGCTGGGGGGAAGGTGCGATTCCCGGTGCATACGGAGATGGGGTGGGAGCGAATCTACTATCTGGAGGTCACCGTAAACCCTCAGGGGAGCACGGAACAGGTCGCCGGTGCCGTGCTGGCGGATTTCGGCACCGGTCTCCTCTTTTAAAGTCCGGGTATGCCGGGTTTGTGAATCTGGATTTCCTCGGCGGGCGACTCCTCCGCCTCTTCCGCCTCTTCCCTGGCGGCCCGACTCTCGATATCCCTCAATCTCGCATAATAGGTCCGCATCTTCTGTTCCTGCGGTTTGAGCGGCTGAACCTGGGCGCGAAATGCTTCCAGCTGTTCTTTTTTTTCCGGAAGGGACTCGCGGCTTTTGTCGAGCAGTTGCTGAATGTTCTCCAGGCGCACCCGCAGCTCTGCGGCCTCACCGAGGAAGCCCGTGAGGGCGCGCACGATGATGGCGAGTGAAACGGCGGCACCCAGGCCAAAAAGAACCTCACCGCTGAGTAGGATATTGAAGATATTCATATCCGCCTATGGCGGGATCGGACCGGAGAAGGATGAGTGTACTAGGGTACGGAATATTGGCTTCCAGTGCGAGGTGTTATATTTTCTGCCCTAAAGATAAGGAATGAAGCGGTCCGAGAAAAACCAAATGGTATGGAATCAAATCGCAAGGAAGCCTCCCCGATAGAGATTGCCGCGCTGCTGATGGATGCGGTCTGCACGCCGACAGATGCAGAACAGGATGCCCTGCGCGAACTGGCCACCCATCTGCAGGTCGACCTCGAGCGGATGCAGTCGGAGCTGATGTTTCTGCGCGCCTTCGCCGTGGATTTCGCCACGAGCATGACGCTGGGGCAGAGTCGGGCACGCGAGGAGATTCTCAGTCGCTACTACCAGCACTGGGAGAGGATCGACCGGGAGGTGGGAGGCGGATTGACGACGGACCTGCAGTCGCGTCTGCAGCTCTATACCGAGAATCTCGATTCATCCGAAGGGAGCGCGGCGGATTTGCAGGGATTGATCGGCGGAATCTTCGCCCGCTGCTGTGGTGCCGCAGAGGCGGAGGGAGAGCTGGTGCTCCTGGGTGGGGCCATGTTCGGGGCGCTGTTTGCCGAGATTGCGGATCTGCTGCACGAGGTGGATATCGCGTATTGAGTCCGCGCCAGAGAAACGGCCGCGTGGAATCGGCCGGGGATCACTCGCGGATCGCCAGCGCCACGGTGTAGCTCTTTCCCTGTTTCACTTTTTTGTAGTTGCCGAAGATCTCCCGAAAGGTGCGCTTGACGTACTCTTTGAGTCCGGATATAGTGACCACGTAGAAGCGACCGCTCGGTTTGAGCCGGGCGTGGGCATCGTGCATGATGATGGAGAGCAGCTCGTTGCCGACCTTGGCAGGCAGGTTGGAGAGGATATTGTCGAAGCGCAGATCGGGCACGTGGCTGAAGCCGTTGCTCAGGTAGATCTGGCCGTTGTCCACGCGGTTGACGACGGCATTTTTGCGGGCGTATTCGACGGCGACGAAGTCCTTGTCGACCATGTGCACCTGTCCCTGCGGGCAAAGGCGGGCAAGGGTCAGACCGAGCGGCCCGTAGCCACAGCCGACATCGAGGCTCAGATCGTCTGGTTCGACCTGGATGTGATCGATGAGCAGGCGCGACCCCTCATCTATCCGCCTGGGGTTGAACAATCCCCAGGTCGAGTGGAAAATGAGGTGGTGCCCCCTCAGGGTTTCGGCGAAGACGATGTCCCGTCTCAGTTTTTCCAGATGAGGAGCCGACATCGATAGGCAGTGCGCGCGGGTTGCCGGTGAGTGACAAATGTCTATTCTTTATATGTTGAATAGCATATAGATTCAAATACAAGGGACCGAGCGCGCCCTGTCAACGGCGGCGCGCTGCGGAGGACTCCGGGAGCTGAGATGGACGAACGGCAGAATGCACATACCGGGGATCGGCCGATGGCGCACGGCCAGCGGATCATCGTCGTCGAGGATATGGCCGTGGTCGCCACCGACATCGAGTATACGCTCATCGGGCTGGGATACGACGTGGTGAGCGTGGTCAGCACCGGGGAAGAGGCGATGCAGCGCGCCGAGGAACTGCATCCGGATCTGGTGCTGATGGACATCAATCTGGCCGGCGAGGTGGACGGCGTGGAGGCGGCCGAATGGATCCGTGACCACCTGCAGATTCCGGTGATCTTTTTAACGGCCTATTCGGATGAGGCCACGCTGCAGCGGGCCAAGATCACCGAACCTTACGGGTATATCGTCAAGCCGATCAACAAGCGGGAACTCCAGGCCAATATAGAGATCGCCCTCTACCGCAACCAGCTGACAATGGCGCTGAAGGAAAGCGAGGAGCGATACGCGGCCGTAGTACAGCAAAGTGCGGAGTGCATCTTTCTGGTAGACGTGGATGGTCGGCGCATTATCGAGGCCAATCCGGCGGCGCAGAAGCTGCTCGGATACGCGGCCGAGGAAATAGAGGCGCTGACCCTGTACGATATCGTCGCCCGGGATCGGGAGGTGGTCGATCGACAGATTCAGGAGATCGACCAGCAGGGCAGGAAACTCATCGAAGAGGGGCGCTATCGCCGCAGGGACGGCGGCTTGATTGAAGTGGAGGTGAGCGTCAGCAAGATCTCCTACGGGGGGTCGCAGGTGCTGTGCGTGGTCTCCCGCAATATTTCCGAACGCAAGCGGGCCGAAACAGCGCTGAGGCTGGCCGAGGAGGAGCTGGAGCAGCAGCGGTCGCTGAGCATGCGTTCGGATCGGTTGCGCTCCCTGGGCGAGATGGCCGCCGGCATCGCCCACGAGCTCAGCCAACCGCTGGTAGGGGTGCGCGGCCTGGCCGAGCACCTGTTGCTGGGCATCGAGCGGGGCTGGGAGCTGGACGAGAAGAAGCTGGAGGAGCGGCTGACGCAGATCGTCGAGCAGGCCGATCGCATGGTGCACATCATCAACCACGTGCGCATGTTTTCGCGCGAGGCGGGTCGGTCGGACCGGTCGCCGGTCCAAGTCAACGATGTAGTGATGGCGGGAACCGAGCTGCTGGGGGCGCAATTCAGCGCGCACGGCATCGAGCTCAACTGCGCGCTGGGGGAAGACCTGCCACCGGTGCTGGCCAATCCGTTTTCGCTGGAGGAGGTGATCCTCAACCTGTTGAGCAACGGTCGCGACGCGGTGGAGGAGCGGCCGGGAGATCGGGGTGGGTGGGTGCAGGTGCGCACAGTGCCGGCGACCGCGGATGGGAGCGAAGGGGTGCGGATCGAGGTCGAGGATAACGGCACGGGTATCGCAGCGGAGATCGCGGAGCAGATCTTCGATCCGTTTTTCACCACCAAGGGGCCGGATCGGGGCACCGGGTTGGGGCTGACCGTATCCCGGTCGCTGGTCGAGCAACTCGGAGGGTGCATCGAGGTGCTATCGACATCGGACACGGGAACGACGGTCGCCGCCTGGCTACCGGCCGGTGTGTAGTGGGAGGGTATGGCGCTTCCTCTGCACATCCCGCCGGTAGATGATGATGAGATCACTCATCAGACACCAGGCGACTACCCCAGCCCGGGCTGAAAGAGCGTTCCCTTCCGCCTGGATTCGCCATCGGTGAGCCCGTCGATTGGCGCAGCACGGGATTCAGCCAATGCCTACCCGAGCCAGCCGATCGATGTTCACTCCGGTCGATATCGATTCTGCAACAGTTTCCTTTCCGTCCTGTATCCTCCGTTTCGCATATCTGCTATTCCGGTCGAATGAGCAGGGGATGGTGGTGAATTTGCTGCTGTCCGAATACGATCGAGAGGAAGGATAGATGGTACATTGGGCACTGATCGCCGCAGCGCTGACTGTCGCATTGAGCGATCCGGCCCGGGGGAGTGATCCGGCGGCGGAAACGGACGGATCGCCGCATTCCCTGAGCCTGGAAGAGTGCATCGACGTGGCTTTGGAGAACAGTCGCCAGCGGTCGGTCTCGCAGCTGGCCGTGGAGATCGCCGAGGCGCAGCATCGGCAGGCGCTATCGGCGCGCTGGCCGCAGGCTGTCCTCACCTCGGCGCTGACGCGGCGGGACGACGACCCGATGTTCATCTTCCCCGAGGAGACCTCGACCTATTCGATCGGCCTGGGCACCCAGCAGTTGCAGACGACGCTGACCATTCCGGACAAGCACATCGAGCTGATGGATCGGACCCACTTTACGGCGACGATCGACTTCATCTATCCGCTCTACACCGGCGGCTTGCGCGGGGCGATGGCGCGCCAGGCCCGAACGGGGGTGACGGCGGCCACTCAAGTCGCTCGGCGCACCGATCTGCAGGTGATCTACGACGTGCGACGGATGTACTGGGGGGCGGTTCTCGCTGGCACGCTGGTCGAGATCGGCCAGGAGGCGCTGGCGCGGCTGGAGGTGACGCTGGAACTGACGGAGAATCTGTACAAAAAGGGCTCGGGGCAGGTCAAGAAGACCGATTGGTTGAAGCACAAGGTGGTGGTCGAGAGTTTGCGCTCGTTGGTCTTCCGGCTCGAGAGTAGCCAGCAATTGGCCAGGGCGGCGCTGGCCAACACCATGGGGCTACCATGGGATCGGGAGGTGGAGCCGGCCGCCGGTGAGGTACCATACGAACCGTACGCAGCCGACCTGGCATCGCTGGTGGGCGAGGCCTATCGCTTCAATCCGGACTGGAGCCGACTGCAGGCCGGGCTGCAGGCAGCGGCGGCCGGGGTCGACCGGGCCGGGAGCGGCCGGCTGCCCAGGGTGGCGCTCATCGGCCAGCTGCAGGCGATCGCCAATCCCCACGACAAGGGGATCGTCGGCCCGGACGAGCGGCGCTCATGGCTGGCCGGCATCGGCATGGAGCTGCCTCTGTTTGACGGCTTTCTGACCCGCAATCGGATCCGTGAAGCGCGCGCCCGGCTGGAGCAACTGGCGCACCAGCAGGTGCTGCTGCGCGGGGGCCTAGCCCTGCAGGTGAAGGGGATCTTTTTAGAACTGGCGCGCGCCCAAAAACAGGAAGGGGCAGCCGGTGCGGCCCTGGAGGCGGCCAGCGACAACCGGCGGCTCAATGTGCGCGCCTATCAGGATGACTTAGTGGAGATCCAGGACGTGATCGAGGCGCAATTGTTGGAGTCATTCATGCGCACCCAGTACCAGCTGGTCCGCTATGGCCACGTCTGGGCGCTGGCCCAGCTGGAGTTTGTCGTCGGCCGCGAGGTGGAGCAGCTGGTGGCGGAGCATGAGCGACTGACAGACAGATGATGAGAAGAGCGGCGATGCGACGGATTCCGATCGTGCTACAGGTGGTGGTGCTGGCGGCGCTGTGTGGCGGTGGAGCCGGGGCCGAGGAGGGCGTGTTCGAGGTGGGGTATTCGGCTGGTTTCTTCTACGACGTGGACGCCAACGACGCCAGGGCGGCCACCCAGGTGTGGGTGGAGAGGGTAATAGGGCGTCTGGGGCTGGAGAACCGCTCCAGGACGCAGATCTTCGACGACCTGCCCTCCATCCTGGCGGCGGTTGAGGCGCAGGATGTGGACGTGGTAGTCATGCAGCCGCTGGAGTTTCTGGAGATCGAAGGTCGGGCGCTGCTGGAGCCGATCCTTATCACCAGCGCGGGAGGCGCGGTCACCTACGAGCTGGCCCTGCTGGTGCCGCGTCGGAGCGGCACGGACGAGTTGTCGGATTTGCGGGGCAGGCGACTGGTCTTTGGCGAGGGCGGGTCCGGGCGGGTGCCCCGACTGTGGATGGATGCGCTGCTGCTGGAGAACGGCCTGGCCGTCTGCGACGAGTTTTTCGGCAGCGTGAAGGAGCTGAAGAGGACCTCCCAGGCGGTGCTGTCGGTCTTCTTCGGGCGGGCGGACGCCTGTGTGGTGGTGCGGGGGAGCTTTGCGACGATGGTCGAACTCAACCCCCAGCTGGAGCAGACGATGACAGCGCTGGTCGTTTCCCCCGGTTTTCTCAGCGGAGTGGTGTGCATACGCCGGGGCCTCATCGAGACGCACAGGGAACAAATACGGGAGGCGATGCTGGGGTTGCACACCGACCCCCAGGGGCAGCAGATCCTCACCCTCTTTCATATGGACCGAATCATGCCCTTCTCCCGGACGCATCTCAGCAGACTCATTTTCCTGGTCGAGGAGCACGAGAGGCTCGCGGGCAAAGGGGCGAGATGAAAGGGACACTGGCGGCACTCCTGACGGCGCTTATGCTGGGATCCTCCGGCGTGCTGGCGGAGGAATCGGACCGGGAGTCCGAGGGGCTAAAGGTGGGGTATTCGGGGAGTTTGTTCACCGACACCAGCTTCCGCGATGTGCAGGTGGCCATCGAGCTGTGGGCCAAGCAGGTGTCCGCCAAGATGGGGAAGACAGAGGTTCCCCAGATCACCCTATTCGACGACCTAGAGGCGATCGCGCGGGCGACCCAGAACGGAGAGGTGGACCTGTTATCGCTTTCCACCCTCGACTATCTGCGAATCCGCGACCGGGTCGCCCTGGAGCCCGCTCTCGTCAGCGTTATCGGGGAAGGGGCCGAGCAGGAGTACCTCCTGCTCGTGCGCCGGGACCGAGAGATGAGGATGCTGGAAGAGCTGCACGGTGGCCAGTTGATGGTGGAGGTAGGAAAAAGCGGGGAGTCCGTGTCGCGGCTGTGGCTGGATAGCCAACTCCTGAAGAGGGGACTGGAGGAGACTGAGCGGTTCTTCGGGATGGTGAAGCAGGTGCGCAAGACCTCGCAGGCCGTGCTCCCCGTCTTTTTCGGACAGAGGGATGCCGCCCTGGTGCGGAAGAGTTCCTTTGAGACCCTGACCGAACTCAATCCCCAGCTGGAGCGGGAGCTGACGGCGCTGACCACTTCCCCCAGACTGTTGCCGGCCCTGGCCTGCTTTCCGGCGGAGGAAGATGCAGAAATAAAGCGGTTTGTGCGGAAGGCGGTTCTAACCCTGCACCAATCTCCCAAAGGCAAGCAGATCCTCACCATGTTCCAGGCAGAAAAAATCCTTCCGTTCAGCCCCGAACTGCTCGAGCCGGTCGCCGATTTGGTGAGAGATTACGATGTGCTCAAAGAGCGCTCAGGTGGCGGGAAATAACATGGACGAGCGCGACGACAGTGCCGTGAAATCGCGAAGGCCGTCTGGACTGAGGAGCTTTGGTCTGCGCAGCATCCTGGTGCGCACGGCCGTGCTCTCCTGGGTCGTGGTCACCCTGGCACTGAGCGTTTTTATCGGCATCATCATTCCCTACCAGGAGGGTATCCTGGAGGGCCAGCTGAAGTCGACGGCCGAGGTGGTGGCCACCTCCATCGACCAGGTCACTGTTTCCTCCATCGTGGTGGAGGACTACAGCTCGGTCATCGAGCACTGCCTGAAGGTGGTCGGCGAACGGCCCGAGGTGCTCTATCTGGTGATCACGCGCAGGGGTGGCTTTTCGCTGGTGCATCGGCCCGACGGCTGGAGTTACCAGCAGCTGGAGGAGTGGTGGCAGCCGGAGGAAGAGAGACCGTCCGGACTCCTGATGGACAGCGAATTGGTCGGGCAGGAGGTGTACCATTTTTCCTATCCGTTCAGCTATTCGGGGATCGACTGGGGGTGGATCCACATCGGCCTGTCGCTGGCGCAGTTCCAGGAGGATAGGCGCGTCATCTACACCCAGACGATCGCGCTGGGGCTGGTGTGCATGCTGGCTGCCTCCCTGGTTGCCCTGTTCTTCGCCCGGCGAGTGAGCCGACCCATCCGCCAACTGCACGAGGTCACCGAGCGCATTGCCGCTGGCGAGTTGGAAGCCCGGGCGGAGATCGCCACGGGGGACGAGGTGGAGGGGCTGGCCGCTTCGTTCAACAGGATGACCGAGGCGCTGAGGAAGTCTCATGTGGAGCTGGAGATACGGGTGGAGGAACGGACGGCGGAGCTGCGCGCCACCAACGTCCGCCTGCTGACCGAGATCCAGGAACGCCAGCGCGCCGAAGAGGCTCAGCAGATGGCCGAAAGGGAACTGGAAGAGCAGCGCTCCCTGCGTCTGCGCTCGGACCGGCTGCGCTCGCTGGGGGAGATGGCGGCGGGCATCGCTCACGAACTGAACCAGCCGCTGGTGGGCGTGCGAGGCCTGGCCGAGCACATCCTCATCGGCATAGAACGGGGCTGGGAGCTGGACGAGGAGACGCTGCAGGAGCGGATGAAGAGTGTGGTCGAACAGGCCGACCGCATGGTGCATATCATTGAGCATGTGCGCCGCTTCGCTCGGGAAGCCGGCAAAACCAAGGTGGAGGAGGTACAGGTCAACGGGGCCGTAGAAGCCGGCCTGGAGATGCTGGAAGCGCAGTTCCGGGCGCACGGGTTGGGGCTGGAGGCGGAGCTGGCGGAGGGATTGCCAACCGTGGTGGTCAATGCTTATTCGCTGGAAGAGGTAGTGCTGAATCTGTTGAGCAATGCCCGAGACGCGGTGCAGGCACAAAGGGGGTTGGGAGGGGATGGATTTGTCCCCGAGGTCGTAGTGCGTTCGCTGATGGGCGACCCCGGGTGGGTGCAGGTCGAGGTGGAGGATAATGGAACGGGGATTCCCACGGAGAACGTCCAGAGGGTGTTCGACCCTTTTTTCACCACCAAGGATCCGGATCGGGGCACGGGCCTGGGGCTGTCGGTCTCGCGGTCTATCATCGAGGAGTTCGGCGGGGGTCTGGAGCTCCGATCGGAGCCGGGCGAAGGGACGAAGGCGACCATCTCTCTGCCGGCGGTTGAACAGATGGGTGATTGAGTTTTACCGAATTCAGAGACAGCAAAAAGAAAGGGTGCGGAGTATGTCGCTACGAGTTCTGCTGGTAGACGACGAAGAGATCGTGCGTCAGACGATCGGTGATTACATGAGCGAATGCGGTTACCAGGTGGAGACGGCTGTGGACGGATACCAGGCACTGGAGGTGCTCCAACGGCAGGCCTGCGACGTGGCGCTGATCGATGTGCGCATGCCGGGCATGGACGGGCTGGAACTGCTGGCCAGAGCCAGGCAAATGCATCCGGAGATGTCGATGATCGTGATAACCGGTCACGGCGATCCAGAGATGGAGAGCCAGGCCCGCGAGCAGAAGGCCGCCGGTTTTCTCATCAAGCCGGTAAATTTGCGCCAGTTGGACGGCCTGTTGCAGCAGTTGGAAAGCCCGGCGCACTCATGACGTCGACCGGTCGAGGGAGTGTTTTATGGAGATCTTGCTGATAGACGGTTTATCGGCAATTCTCGGGGCACCTGCACGCGCCGGTCGCCGTTGGGGTTACCGCGCCGGTTGTTTTCAGCGGCTCGAACAACGGAACATGTCGAACGGCATGCGAGTATGCCATTCTTGCAGAGGTGAGTTTATGAAGAGAGTGTGGGCAGCGATTCTGCTGACGCTGTTGACCGTCGGCGGGACGGTTGCCGCGCCGGCGGGAATAGGGCAGGACGGGGCGCGTCAGGTCCGGATCGGAGAGGCGCGCGGCGAGAATGACCAGATCATCGTGCCTCTGGAGATCGACGATCTGTCGAAGGTGGTGGCGATCGACCTCAATTTGAT
>Ga0257125_1000193_pt1 | contig 91482 bp, 87 predicted proteins | sample SI106_200metaG_FD_190183 | JGI IMG/M metagenome (GOLD analysis project Ga0257125, IMG submission 190183) | Marine microbial communities from Saanich Inlet, British Columbia, Canada - SI106_200 | ecosystem: Environmental > Aquatic > Marine > Inlet | place: Canada: British Columbia | collected... | reverse complement strand
AAGTTTTTCAAGTGTTGGAATCTTAAAGAACGGATTACTGTGTACTGAATGTGCTAATTTCACTTCACTAATAGCAACAACTGTAGTCTTTAATATAAGTGGTTTTGGAAATTATAGTGTTGGTGAAGGGGCTGAAACAATTTCACCAAATGTTACTGCTCTAAATTATGCACCATCATCAGCTGGTCTTGGTAGACAATTGAACATTACTGTTAATGTTTCTGATTCAACTGGTGTTGATAATGTTAGTGTTGGTATTATGATAAATAGTGTTGAAACTAATTATTCAATGATTAACACTTCATTGAATGAATATTATCTTAATTTTAGTTTCTGGATTAATGGAACAATAAATTATACAATTTATGCTAATGACACTTTAGGAAATATGAACGCAAGTGAATCTAGTACAATACAAATTTATGCTAAGAATATTACTTTCCAGGTTAAAACATTGAATGATACATATAGTTTAGGTCAGATTGTTAATTTGACTGATCCACCTGGTTTAGTTACTGCAACTGCTTTTGTTGCTGCTGGTATTATGAGTTTAGTAACTGAAACACAAGAAATTAGTGCTGCTTGTACAATAAATGATATGAGATGTACATTTTATGGTGATCATTGGGAAGCTGAGATTTGTGATGATGGTGAACTATGGTTAGCAGCTGATACATGTTCAATTGGTGCTGCTTGTATAGAAATAAATACAACAGCTGCAGGTTGTGATGAAGATGTAGATGGTTTTGCAGGTGCGTATGATGATTGTAATGATAATAATTTTTCTATTAAACCAAATGGTACAGAGATATTAGGTAATGGAGTTGATGAAGATTGTGATGGATTGACTGATATTTGTTCTTTAGGCTATGTTGATTGTGGTAATGAATGTAGTTTGGATGCTGATGGGGATGGGTATCCTGCTTTAGGTAGTTGTACACTTGATTGTGATGATGGTAATTATCTTGCAAAGCCTGGTTCATCTCCTGGAGGATTACTTCCACCAATACCAAGTGGTGTTGATTATAATTGTGATGGTGAAACCAATAATTGTGAAGGTTGCATAAATAGTTATTCTTATTACCAAGCCAATGGTTATCCTACCGGTTGTAGTGCTAATTGCTGGGGTGATGCTTGCGAAGGAGGGTGCATATATTATTTGAATGTTTCAATATATAATCCTGTAAATAATGTTAATGTTACAGCAACGAATAACTTTTCTGTTAATTATAGTATTGATTATGTCTTAAATGCTGCTACATTTAATTGTACTCTTTATCAAAGTCCTGCTTTATTTGCGCCTCTTAAACAAAATATGACCCTTACAGGTTATAAAGGTAATTTCTCGTTTATTACTAATTTATCTACTTTAAGTAATTCTACTGATTATTATGTGTATTGCGACGATATTAATGAACCTGCACCTGAAAATGAAGGATATTCTCAGATTCAAAATGTATATATTGATATATCTCCTACCAATGATTTAGATAATCCAATAGTTACTTTAGTTTTACCTACAAATGATTCTATTGCTGAAAATTTAAGTTCAGATAATAAAATTACTTTAAGGTTTAATGCTACTGATACTACTAGTGAAATATCTAATTGTACTTTATATCTTAATGGTACTGCGAATCAAACTTTAGATTATAACCAGAACACTGGTGGATATATACTTTCAAATCTATCAAATGGTAATTATAACTGGAGTGTTAATTGTACTGATAATTCAATAAATGCTAATAGTGGTATATCTGAAAGTAGGTTATTTAGTGTTAATGTAATTGCAAGTAGTAGTTCAAAAACTGTTGCTGAAGAAAATCAAAGTAAGATAGTTAACAATGGGGACAAAAATATTTCTGTATATTTTGTGATGTATGTTGAGTTTTTTAACACAGGTAGTGGTTGGCAACATGTACAAACTATTGTTAATGATACTAATTCAAGTGGTAGTATTAGACATTTTGATACAGGTAATACTACTGGTTTAGATCTAATTTGGAATCCTGCTGGTGGTTTTAATACTTCAAATGGTAATGGAGCTGGTACTTATAGGGTTGTAATTGAAGCTGTTAATGGTAGTGGTACTGTATTGCAAGAATTTGATGGAACTTATTTGAATACTACTTATAATTTTAGTGTAAGTGCTGGAGCTGATACAACTGCGTCATTAATTAACTTTACATCTTCAACTCCTGATAATGCAACCACAAAAGGAACTGATGTTGCAATTAATGTTACAATTACTGAGAGTAGTTTAAGTTCTGTTGTGTATTATTGGAATGGAACTAATTATACCTGTACAATAAATAGTAATTTTGGTGTTGGCAGTTATTCATGTATTAATTATAATGATAGTTCATTAGTTTTAGCAATGAATTTTGATAATGTTTCTGCTTTAGGTGAAAATAATACTTATGTGATTGATTTAAGCAGTTATTATAATAATGGAACAGTTTATGGAACTAGTTTAATGAATTTAAGCGGTGGAAAATATAATGGCGTGTTTGAATTTGACGGAATTAATGATTTTGTTAATATTAGTGATTCTAATAGTTTAGATCTAAACCAAACTGGAACAATAATGGCTTGGGTTAAACCTGTTGATTTAAGTGTTAATGAAACCAATTTCTTAAGTTGGACTACTTTAGCTGCTCCCGATGGTGCAAATCAAGCTGAGGGTAATGATGGAATTGATATGGTTATAGTTGGAGATAAGATTTATTATGCATCTTATTTGCATGATTCTAATGTTGAGAATTTTAGTTTTGCATTTTCAAATTTAAATGGTAGTGATTTTAGTGGTTGGAATTATACCACAGCAGCGCCTGATGGTGCGGGAGGTTCTGAGTCTACAAGTATTGCAATTGATTCGGATGGAAATAAGTTGTATTATGCTGCTTTTGCTCAAGATGGTGGAACAGAAAGTTTCTATACTGCTAATTCAGGTTTAAATGGTAATGGGTTTAGTGCATGGACATCACAAACAGCACCTAATGGTGGAGGGGTTAGTGAAAAAGGTAGTGTTGATATGGTTATTGTAGGAGATAAAATGTATTTTTCATCTCTTTTGAATAATGAGGGTACTGAGAAATTCTGGGTTGCTTATTCTAATTTAGACGGTAGTGGTTTTAGTGGTTGGACAGAATACACGGCTCCAGATGGTGCTCAGAGTTCTGGTTCGATAAGTATAAGTATGGATTCTGATGGTGAGAAATTGTATTATGCTGCTCATACTAATACAGGGGCTGTTGAAAAATTTTATCTTGCACGTTCTAATTTAGATGGTAGTGGTTTTAGTGGTTGGTCATCAAAATCATCACCTACATCAGCTGATGGTGGAGAATTTATTTTTATTGGTATGACATTAGCTGGGGGAAAGGCTTATTATGCTGCTTTTATGAATGCAGATGGAACAGAGAAATATCAAACATCTAACTCTAACTTAGATGGGTCTAGTTTTTCAGGTTGGACAACAAGATCTAATCCAGGTGGTGCTGGTACTAGTGATTCTACAAGTACAGCAATTGCAACAGATGGTAAAAGACTTTATTATTCTGCTTTTGCTCATGATAATGCTGTTGAAACTTTTAAAGTAACATCGTCTCAGATAAATGAGCAACCAGTTATTTCTAAAAATGGTTCTTATGAATTGTTGCAAGTGGGTGGGGGTTTTGTGTTTGATTGGGCTGGTTCACCAAAAAGCTTTGGCAGTATTAATGCTAATGATTGGAGTCAAGTTGCTATTACATATGATAATAAGAACATGAGGTATTATGTTAATGGTGAAGAAAAAAGAATGCAGAACACTTCTGTTAATTTTACAGTTAATGATAATGATTTATTAATTGGAATGAATAATAATTCTTATTATAACGGTTCAATAGATGATGTTAGAATTTGGAATAAAAGTTTGTCTGCTGGTGAAGTGTATCATATCTATTCAACAACTTTAACTAAATATGATTCTGATAGTTGGTCATTATATGTTAATCAATCTAAAGATAACGGTTTAATTACTGGTAATTATACTTATCAAGCGTTTGTTCAGGACACTTCAGGTAATTGGAACTCAACTGAAGTTAGGACTGTTGAAGTGGATGCAAGTTCTCCATTATGGGGTGGGAATAAAACTAATCTTACTAGTTCAACTACAATTAACCGTAATGTTTACTTTAATATTACTCTTAATGATACTAACCCTGATAAATATATCTTTGGTTGGTATAATGGTAGTTCCTGGGTGAATAATACAGCTGCTTCGTATACAAGTGGTACAGAAATTTCTGTTGTTAAGACTCTTAATATTAATTCAGGAGATATAAACTGGACTTGGTGGTTTAATGATACTTTAGGTAATAGTAATAGAACTAATGTTTGGGGTGTTGCTGTTGTTGTTGTAGACACACCAACTGAACTAATAATTAATTTTACTTCACCTACACCAGATAATGCAACTGTACAAACAGCAACTAATGTTATTGTTAATGTTTCTATTACTGAATCTTCATTAAAAGAAGTAGTTTGGAATTGGAATAGTACTAATTATACAATGTATAATGATTCACTGTTGCTTTTAAGTAATTTTGATAATAGGAGTAGTTTAGGTGAGAATTCAACAGTTGCAGTTGATATTTCAAAATATGAACATAATTGGTCTATAACTGGAATTGGTGTTGATTGGAATTGTACTGAAGCACGTTATGGTTGTTCTTTGTACTTTAATGGGGCTGGTAGTCAAATTAAAATAACAGATGATACTGACTTTAAGGATTTAACTGTTGGTACTATATCATTATGGGTACGTCCAAATAATGATTCTAGTCAGATATATTTCTATTATCATGAAGGGACATCATGGAATGCTGCTGATTATTTGAGAATCATTATTAATGCTAATAAATATTATTGGGAACAAGAAGTGTCTAATAGTGTAGTTGTACGAATAATTAGTGATAATGCACCAAATTATAATAATTGGGAACATATTGCTATTACACAAAATGGAACTATATCAAATATGTATGTTAATGGAATATTACAATCACAAAATGGCAGTGGAGAATGGTTTGCAGATTCTATAACAAATGGTCAGTTAACTTTTGGTGATGCTGGTGCTTGGACATCTTACGATACAAATGGTTCAATAGATGAATTTATGATCTGGAATGAGTCATTAACAGCAGACGAAGTTTATCAGTTATACGCATCTAACTTACAGAAGTTTAACCAAACACAATGGTATTTATCTGTTAATCAAAGTAAGAATGCAAGTGTTGTTTTAACTAATGGTGTTTATACATATCAAGCTTTTGCTCAAAATACCTCTTTAAATTGGAACTCAACTGAAGTTAGGACTATTACTATTAATGCTACTACTCCTACACCTCCAAATGTTACTGCTCTTAATTATACACCATCATCAGCTGGTCTTGGTAGACAATTGAACATTACTGTAAATGTTTCTGATTCAGATGGTGTTGATAATGTTAGTGTTGGGATTATGATAAATAGTGTTGAAACTAATTATTCAATGATTAATACAACATTGAATGAATATTATCTTAACATTACTTTTTGGGTTAATGGAACAATTAATTATACCATATATGCCAATGATACTTTAGGAAATATAAACGCTACTGAGTCAAGTACAATACAGATTTATGCTAAGAATATTACTTTCCAAGTTAAAACATTAAATGACACATATAATTTAGGTCAGATTGTTAATTTGACTGATCCACCAGGAATGGATTTATTTACTGCTGCAGCAGTTGTTAATTATGTTGCTAGTGAAGTTCCTAGTGTACAGGCACTTGATCTTTGTGTAGGAACTATAGAACCTGGATCACAATGCGAAGAACATGCGTTTGCTATATGTGATCAATTCTTTTATTGTGATGGTGGACCTTGTTATCAATGTGTTAATGATGTTCCTTGTTCTTCTGGTGGTGAGTGTCAAGGACCATGTTTAGATGTAGATGGTGATGGATATTATGGTTCAATGACTAATGGTTCAGCGTATGATGAAAATCTTTGTGGAACAGCAGATTGTGATGATACAGATTCTGATGTTAATCCTGGCGAGACATATGATTATTATGATGGTAAGGATAATGATTGTGATAACCGTATTGATAATGATGCTTGGGATTTGGATTGGTACTACTGGTGGGGTGAATATTGGTATTTCTGGGATTTTTTTGATTATTTTAATGCGAATATGTATATTCGACTTAATACTCCTGCTTATAATAATGAAACCACAAAGAATAGTGTTAATTTTACTTATCAAATTTATTTAGATAATTTCTTATCTTATGATCTTGGTACGAGAAGATGTAATCTTTATATAAATAATGTTTTAAATTCTACTGATACTAGCATTACTGCTCCAGGTGCAAATACTTTTGAAAATATTGTCTTACCTAATGGCACTTATAGCTGGAAAGTTGCTTGTATTTTTGAAGGTCAGGCACAGTTTAGATGGCTGGATTATTATTGGTGGCAAGAATTTTTTAATTATCATTATTATGATTATACAGCCTCTGGCCAATCTTCTGCTAGATATTTGCATGTTAATACAAATATCACTTCAGATACAACTGCACCTAGTGTTACTTTGTTAAGTCCTGCTAATAATACTTATTATACAAATAATAGTTTGGTTTTGTTTAAGTATAATGTGACAGATGATTATGAAATTAGTAATTGTTCATTGATAATTAACAATAAAGTTAATGTTACAACTAAACAATATATCCATAGAAATCTTACAAATGTTATTACTGCGCACTTGCCTTCAAATCCACAAGCACAATATAATTGGAGTATTAATTGTAGTGATGCATCAAATAATAGTAATGTTGGTAGTTCCGATACTAGAAATTTGACAATGTATTATTTGATTAATAATAGTGTTAATGGATATCCAGGTACTTTAGATATTGTTTTTGCTGGTAATAATAGTGTTTCTGTTAATACTACAAATCTGACTACAGGAAAGAATATTTTCTTGATGAAAGACCTTGTTAATGATCTTAATATCTCAGAGTTTTCAATTAATATTACTGCTAACCATAACTGGAGTGATGTTTCAGCTAACATTTCAGGTAATAAGACAGTTATGCATGTTCCTTTGACTCATACAGAATATATTAGAAACATTAGCTTGTTTGTTGCAAAAGAAGCAGCTTCTTCAATTAGGGTCTGTGAAGGTGCTGTTAATCTTAGCCAAGTTTATGACGGTTGTATTTTGGAACCTAATGTAACTAGAGAATATGTTTTATTGAATACTCATCCAAAAGTTTCTGTTCAAGGTAGTTATTATAAGGTTGCAGGTTTGAGTGGTACTGGTGCTGTTTCAGAAGCAAATTCTAGGTTAGTTATATGGGATGAAAATGAAGCAGATGGAAGTGCGTATTCTGGTCAAAGTAAAATTCTTAACCAGCAGATTAAGTTTTTTGCCAATTATACAAATTCAAGCTCAAACACTTCAATTACTGGTGCAAATTGTACTACTGGGTTTACAGATACTGGCAATTCATTTATGAGTTGGAATACAACATCTAATTTATATGAATTTAACAGAAGTTTTAGTACTGGCACAACTGTTACTTGGAATGTTACTTGTAACCATACTAGTTATGGTTATTTAAGTACAACAGATACAATTGTTTTAGGTTCTAAAACTACTGCTGAAGAAAATCAAAGTAAGATAGTTAACAATGGTGATAAGAATATTTCTGTTTACTTTGTAATGTCAGTTGATTTCTTTAACACTAGCAGTAGTTCATGGCGTCATGTACAGACTATTGTTAATGATACTAACTCAAGTGGTAGTATCAGACATTTTGATACAGGTAATGCTACTGGTTTGGACACAATCTGGAATCCTGCTGGCGGATTTAATACTTCAGGTGGTCATGGTGCAGGAACTTATAGAGTTGTAATTGAAGCTGTTAATATTAGTGGTATTGTACTTCAAGAATTTGATGGAACTTATTTGAATACAACTTATAATTTTAGTGTAAGTGCTGATGCTGATACAACTGTTCCTTTATGGGGTGGGAATAAAACTAATTTAACTTCAAGTACCTTAATTAATGGTAGTGTTTACTTTAACATTACATTGAATGATACTAATCCTGATAAATATATTTTTGGTTGGTATAATGGTAGTTCCTGGGTGAATAATACTCCTGCTTCTTATACAAGTGCTTCTGAAATTTCTGTTGTTAAGACTGTTAGTATTTCAAGTGGTGATATCAACTGGACTTGGTGGTTTAATGATACTGCTGGTAATAAGAATCAAACTAATGTTTGGAATGTTACTGTTGTTGCTACTGTTGCTGATACAACTGTACCAACTATTAATATTATTTATCCAGTTGGATATGGTGCTTATGTAAATGTCACTAGTATTAATTACACAATAAATGATACTAATCCTGATAAGTGTTGGTATTCTTCTGATAATGGAACTACTAATTCAAGTAATTTTAATGCAGGAACTAATTTTAGCGTTAGTTTGTCCAATGGAACGTATGATTTGATTGTTTATTGTAACGATACATCAGGAAATATTGGAAATGATAGTTTAAAATTTATTATTGGAGATTATAATTCTGTTAAACAAAAAGAGAAAATAACTGCAAGTGATGGGGCTGAAGATGATTTCTTTGGTTATTCTGTTTCCATAAGTGGTGATTATGCTATTGTTGGAGCATATGGTGAAGATTCAATTTCTGGTAAAGGTGCTGCTTATATTTTCAGGAGAAATTTTAGTGATAACTGGACACAAACAAGTAAAATTGTTGCAGATGATAGGGCAAATGGGGATTTCTTTGGAAGTTCTGTTTCCATAAGTGGTGATTATGCTATTGCTGGAGCATATGGTCAAGATCCATCTAATGAGGGTTCTGCTTATATTTTTAAAAGAGATTCTAGTGATAATTGGGTGCAAATAACTCAAATAAGTGCAAGTGATGGAACAGCAAATGATTATTTTGGTTATTCTGTTTCTATTAGTGGTGATTATGCTATTGCTGGAGCTTATCAAGATAATACTAATGAAGGTTCTGCTTATATTTTTAAGAGAAATTCTAGTGATAATTGGACTGAAATAAAAAAGATAAATGCGAGTGGTAATTCAATAGCTGATTTCTTTGGTTATTCTGTTTCTATTAGTGGAGATTATGCTATTGTTGGAGCATATAAAGACGATGAGGTTGGCGCTGATCCTAATTCTGATAGTGGTTCTGCTTATATCTTTAAAAGAAATTCTAGTGATAATTGGACTGAAGTAAGTAGGATAAATGCTAGTGGTACTCTATGGTTTGGTTATTCTGTTTCTATAAGTGGTGATTATGCTATTGTAGGAGAATATAGGAATGATACAGCTTTTATTTTTAAAAGAATTTCAGATGATAACTGGACCCAAGTAAGTCAGATAAATGCAAGTGATGGAACAGCAGGAGATAATTTTGGTTTGTCTGTTTCTATAAGTGGTGATTATGCTACTGTAGGTGCAAGATATGGTGATGTAAATGTGTTTAATGCTGGCTCTGCTTATATCTTCAAAAGAAATTCTAGCGATGATTGGAATGAGATAAGTGGAATAGCTGCAAGTGATGGGACTGTAGGTGATTTGTTTGGAGAGTCAGTTGCAATTTCAGGTGATTATGTTATATCAGGAGCATATAATGATGATGATAAAGGAAGTAATAGTGGTTCTGCTTATTTATTTAATCTTATTAGTGATACAACTGTTCCTTTATGGGGTGGGAATAAAACTAATTTAACTTCAAGTACCTTAATTAATGGTAGTGTTTACTTTAACATTACATTGAATGATACTAATCCTGATAAATATATCTTTGGTTGGTATAATGGAAGTTCTTGGGTGAATGATACTGCTGCTTCGTACACAAGTGGTACAGAAATTTCTGTAGTAAAGACTCTTAATATTAATTCAGGAGATATAAATTGGACTTGGTGGTTTAATGATACTGCTGGTAATACTAATCAAACTAATGTTTGGAATGTTACAATTGTTGTTGCTGCTGATACAACTGTTCCTTTATGGGGTGGGAATAAAACGAATTTAACTTCAAGTACCTTAATTAATGGTAGTGTTTACTTTAATATTACATTGAATGATACTAATCCTGATAAATATATCTTTGGTTGGTATAATGGAAGTAGTTGGGTGAATGATACAGCTGCTTCGTACACAAGCGGTACAGAAATTTCAGTTGTTAAGACCCTTAATATTAATTCAGGAGATATAAACTGGACTTGGTGGTTTAATGATACTTCTGGTAATACTAATCAAACATCTATATGGGGTGTTGCTGCTGGTGTAGGAACTTGTGGTTGTGTTGAAAATTCAGCTTGTATAATTAATACAGATTGTTCTATGAAAAGTGGAGATTGTACAAGTAATGTTTGTGATTTTACATCATTTAAATTAAATGCAACTTTAGATTTTGGTGTTGATATTAATGGGGATGCAAATAATTTGTATTTGAATATTGGTGGTCTTATGAACATAACTTCTAATGGAAGTATTGCAGGAATGGGCTTGGACATTGGAGAAGGAGATAGTGCAGGAAAGATAGAGATATACACTAACGACTTTTATTCTAAAGGTTCTATTAATTTATCTGGAAGACATGATGCAAATACTGGTGGGGTGGCTGGAACATTTAGTTTGTCTTCAACAAATAATTTCTATCATAATGGGACAACTACTTTTGGTGGAGGTGTTGGAACGGGTAGTATTGGAGGTAATGGTGGGATAATTAATATTTCTGCTATTAACATAACATTTACTCAGGCTATTACACTTGGTGGTGGAAGAGGATTTGGTGGTGGTAACGGTGGAATTATAACATTAAATGCAACACAAAACATAAATTTATGGTCTATTTTAGCTCCAGGTGGGATAGCTGATGATGGGGGGCCTGGTGGTAGAGGTGCTGATGTTAATTTAACTGCACATAACGGTACAATAAGAATAAATCAAACTGTTAATCTAGCAGGCGGAAACAGTGCAATTGTTGTCGATGGTGGGTGGGGTGGAGATTTACGTATGGAGTCATTAAATATTTTAATTGATGGAGTTTCAATTACATCAACTGGGGGAAATGCTGAGATTGGTGATACAGGAGGTTATGGTGGAAATATAAGTCAATTTTATTGTACTACTTTACAAAATCAAACAACAACTTATACATTAACTGGTGGAACACCTGGTGGATTAAATGGAAAAATACTTGAAAATACAACCAATTCATGGTGTGCAGTTAGTGTTGACATAACAATACCTTGGATTAATTTTACTTCACCAACACCTGATAATGCAACTATAACTAACAGTACTTCGTTTATTGTTAATGTTTCAATTGTTGAAGATGGTTTGAATTCTGTTATTTATAATTGGAATGGTACTAATTATACAATGTATAATGATAGTTTAGTTTTAATGTATAATTTTGATAATGTTTCAACTTTGGGTGATAATAATAGTCAGGTTGTTGATTTTAGTGGATATGGAAACAATGGTACGTTTTTTGGTCTTAATGAACCAAAATGGAACTGTACAAATGGAAAATATGGTTGTGCAGTGACTTTTGATGGTGTTGATGATTATATTTCTGTTCCAAACGAAGCGTTTGATTTTGGAACTACTGATTATTCTATATCTGCATGGTTTTATACAGTTGAACCTAATACACAACGAACAATCTTTGAACATGGAAATGCAGATGGCGCTCAAAATTATCAAAGAATTATTATTGGTACTAATAATCGAACATCATATAATCTAAAAGTTGGTAATGTTGTTGTAAAACAGCTTTCATCAACACAAGAAATTACATTAAATGAATGGCATCATGTATTAATTTCTGTAGATAGAGATGATGAGAGTTTTATATATATAGATGGTTTACTTGGAGGAAACTCTACACAGACAGAATCAAATGATATAAATTATAATCACGCATATATTGGAATTGCTGATTTTAGTGGTAGTTTCCAAAGTGAATATAACGGTTCTATAGATGAGATGAAGTTATGGAATAGGTCGTTAAACGCTTCTGAAGCTTATCAACAATACGCTTCTAATTTACAGAGATTCAACAAAACTCAATGGTATTTATCTGTTAATCAAAGTAAGAATGCATCTACTGGTTTAACTAATGGTAATTATACATATCAAGCATTTGCTCAGAATACTTCTTTGGTTTGGAACTCAACTGAAGTTAGGACTATTACTATTAATGCTACTATTGCTGCTGTTGATACAACTGAACTATTAATTAATTTTACGGCTCCAACACCAGATAATGCTACAACACTTTCAAATACTTCATTTATTATTAATGTTTCAATTGTTGAAAGTAATTTGAATTCTGTAATTTATAATTGGAATGGAACTAACTACACTATGTATAATGATTCTCTTGTTTTGATGATGAATTTTGATAATGTTTCAGCTTTAGGTGAGAACTATAATATTTCTGGCTCTACAGTAGTTGATTTATCAAATAGTGGGAATAATGGTACAATTATAAATGTCACAGCATGGAACTCTACAGGAAAATATGCTGGAGCAATAGTATTTGATGGTCATGATGATTATATTCAAATTGATAATGACGATACTCTTAATTTTACTAAATCTAATGCGCTTTCCATTTCTTCGTGGGTTTATTTAACTGGAAATAACACCATTAATCCAATCTTTTCTAAAAAGAAAAATAGGGCTGGAGTTTGGAGAACAGAAGGATATGAATTTTATCTGAATGCTAATCAGACTCAGTTTATGATGAGGTCTGAATTAGTTTCAGATGGTGGCACTGATCAGCATCTTGGTAAATTAATAAATATGACTTCAATTAAGAATGGGTGGCACCATGTAACTGCAACTTATGATGGATCAATAACTTCAGCCGGAATTAATATTTATGTGGATGGAGTAAATCAAACCATTGTAAATCAAGTTTGGGATACTCTAAATTCTCAGGATATTACTAATTCAGAACCGGCTTATATTGGTAGACAAGAGGACGGGAATGGTGGGTTCTTAAATTTTACAGGTTCAATTGATGAAGTAAGAGTTTGGAATAGGTCGTTAAACGCTTCTGAAGCTTATCAACAATACGCTTCTAATTTACAGAGATTCAACAAAACTCAATGGTATTTATCTTTTAATCAAAGTAAGAATGCATCTACTGGTTTAACTAATGGTAATTATACATATCAAGCATTTGCTCAGAATACTTCTTTGGTTTGGAATTCAACTGAAGTTAGGACAATTACTATTAATGCTACTATTGCTGCTGTTGATACAACTGCGCCTTACATTAACTTTACTTCACCTACACCTGATAATGCTACTTCACAGATAGCTACTACCTTAATAGTTAATGTCTCTATTGTTGAAAGTAATTTGAGTGAAGTAATCTACAATTGGAATGGAACTAATTATACTATGTATGATAGCAGTTTAATTGCTTTTTATAATTTTGATAATGTTTCAGTTCTTGGTGATGGTATCAATGATGTGTCTGACATTTCCATAATAGGGAAAAATAATCTTTTACTGACTGGTGGAGCTTTCTTTGATTATGATTGTAATGATGCAGTTTATGGATGTTCAGCAATACTAACGGCTGGAGCAGATAGGTTCTCTACTGCTATTGATAATACGGATGCATTTGATTCATCAAAAAGCTTTACCATGTCTATTTGGGTAAATCCAAGTTCAACAGATCAAAACGATGGAGGTATATTTGGTGAATGGGTTAATAATAATGGTTCAATGTTCTATTCATATAAACCAAGTTGCGGAAATTATGTACAACTATATATGGAAAATAATCAGGTCATATGCTCAGACATAAATTTAAGTGTAGGGCAATGGTATCATCTTGCAGCAACCTATGATGGAACAACTGCCACATTCTTTATTGATGCTAGAAAAATTGGAAATAAATCAGTTTCAATCCAAGACGTAGACACTGTATTACAAATTGGGGGCTATTCAGGTGGTGCAGGAGGTAAATATGCAGCTAAATATGATGATGCAACTATTTGGAATAGGTCGTTTACTGAAGATGAGATATTTATGTTATATTCATCATCTTTAAGAAAACAGAATACTCGAAATTGGACATTATATATAAACCAAACATTGAATAGGACTAATGTATTAACTGTTGGTAATTATACTTACCAAGCATGTGCTTCTGATAATAATAGTAACGAGAATTGTACTGAAGTTAGAACTGTTACTATAACATCTACAGATACAATTGCACCATCTTGGGATGAGATACCTAATAATGTAACTTTAGAATATAGTCAAGATGCTTTGAATATTGACTTTAATGCAACTGATGAAATAGCTTTAGATGTTTATTTTATAAACGATACAACTAGATTTAATATCACTTCTAAAGGTGGAGAGTTAAGAAATAAAACTTTGCTATCTATTGGAACTTATTTTGTTAATGTTAGTGTTAATGATACAAGTAATAATGTTAATAGTACGATCTTTATGGTTTATGTTAATGATACAACGGCTCCTTGGATTAACTTTACTGCTCCAACACCTGATAATGGAACAAGTCAATTAGCAACTAATGTTAGAATTAATGTTTCTATTGTTGAATCTTCATTAAAAAAAGTAATTTACAATTGGAATGGAACTAATTATACAATGTTTAATGATAGTTTAGTTCTTATGATGAACTTTAATAATAGAAGTTCTTTAGGTGAGAATGATTCTTTGGCTGTTGATGTTAGCAGATATGAAAATAATGGGTCTTTTACTAGCGGAGTTTTTTGGAACTGTACCTCAGCTAATTATGGATGTGCAGTACAAATACCTTCTGGGCAGAATATTGAAATAAATGATTCAGATTCTCTTGATACTACTGAACACTTAACTATAGAGACTAAATTATATTTTAGGAGTATAGTTGGCGGGGAATATCTTGTTGACAAATATCAGATTGCAGATAATCAACGGTCGTATGTTTTAGATATACTTGCTGGTTCAAATGAATTAGAATTGTGGCTTTCAAATGATGGTGGGACAGCAAACGTAATGACCATTAATACAAGTTCAGCAAATCTTGTTACAAATAGATGGTATCATATAGCAGCAGTTTATGATGGTACAACTCAGTCAGGTGCAATTTATATTGATGGAGTTAATAAGACTGGTAGCATAAAGAATCCTCAATCTTCAGTCTATAAAGGTTTTGCTCCAGTAAAAATATATACTAATGGTGGTGGGCAGGGAGTAGTAATGGACGAATTAAAGATTTGGAACAGTTCCTTATCTGCTGAAGAAGTTCAACAACAATACATGTCAAACTTACAGAAATTCAACCAAACTCAATGGTATCTATATGTTAATCAAAGTAAGAATGCAACAGCTGTTTTAACTGCTGGTAATTATACATACCAAGCGTTTGCAACTGATTCAAGTAGTAATTGGAATTCAACTGAAGTTAGGACTGTTACTGTAACAGCTACAGATACAAATGCTCCAACTTGGGATGAAACTCCTGCAAATGTTATTTTAGAATATAATCAAGATGCTTTGAATATTGATTTTAATGCAACTGATGAATCTGCTTTAGATATTTATTATGTAAATGATACAACCAGGTTTAATATTACTTCTAAGGGTGGTGAATTAAGAAATAACACTTTATTATCTATTGGAACTTATTATGTTAGGGTTAGTGTAAATGATTCAAGTAATAATACAGCTAGTTTAATATTTAATATTAATGTTAGTGATACAACTGTTCCAACATTTAATGAAACTTATTCTAACCAAAGTTTAGAATATGGTGTTGATAGTTTAGTTATTGATTTTAATGCAACAGATATTAGTGGTGTTGATAAATGGTCTGTTAATGATACAACTAGATTTAGTATTAGTACTAGAGGTAATTTAACCAATGTAACTACTATTGCTAATGGTCAATATTATGTAAGAATTAGTGTTAATGATACTTATAATAATACTAACAGTTTAGTATTGAACATTAATGTTACTGATACAGTAGCATCAACTTGGGATGAAATACCTAATAATTTGACTTTAGAATATGGTCAAGGTTCTTTAAGTGTAGATTATAACGCAACAGATGGAAATTTAGATTATTATTATGTTAATGATACAACCAGATTTAATATAACTCAAGATGGTGTATTAAAAAATAATACTTTGTTAGCTGTTGGTCAATATTATGTGTTAGTAAGTGTTAATGATACTAGTAATAATATTAATTCAACTGTTCTTAATTTTAATGTTACTGATACAATCTCTCCACGTTTTAATGAAATACCAAATAATTTAACTTTAGAATATGGTCAAGATACTTTAGTTGTAGATTATAATGCTACTGATGGTAACTTAGATTATTATTTTGTTAATGATACAACTAGGTTTAATATAACTCAAAATGGAGTATTAAAAAATAATACTATTTTATCTATTGGAACATATTATGTTAGAGTTAATGTTAATGATACAAGTAATAATACTAATTTAACTGCTATTAATATTAATGTCAGTGATAATATTGCGCCTTACTGGGATGTTATTCCTGCAAATGCTAGTTTGGAATTTACAGTTAATGAATTAAATGTTGATTTTGATGCAACTGATTATCAAGGTGTTAGTCAATATTTTATAAATGATACAACCCGATTTAATATAACTCAAGATGGTTTTTTAAAGAACGCTACAACATTAGCAATAGCTGTTTATTATGTTAATGTTTCAGTTAATGACACAGAGAATCAAGTTAATAGCACAATATATAAGGTTAATATTTCTGCAATTGTTCCTAATACTGTTTTAGTTTTAGTTAATTCTTCAACTAATAGAACAACTGAAAACTTAACATGTTATGCCAATATTGATGATTCAAATAGTGCAAATCTTTATGTAAATTATACATGGTATAATAATTCTGTGCCATATTTGACTGGGCAAGTTAGTTCAATTCCTGAAAGTGTTACAAGTTTTATAACTACATTACAATCTGGAAATACTAGTAAAGGAGAAGTTTGGATTTGTTCAGTACAAGGTTATGATGGAATAAATTATGAAGGTAATTGGAATAATGCTAGTTTAACAATCCTTAATACTGGTCCTGTATTGGCATCAAATGTTTCAGATATTAGCTTTACAGTAGGAACTCCTGCCACATTTAATATTAGTACTTCATTTACAGATATTGATGGTGATGCTTTAACATATACTAATACTACTGTTGTAAATGTACAAATAACAATTAATTCAACTACTGGAACAGTTACTGTTTCATCTTCAACTGTAGGAACTTATTATGTTTTCTTTAATGCAACAGATGGTGCATTAATAGCTGAAGGTAATAATGTTACAATTACTGTTAATGCTGCAGCTGGTGGCGGTGATGGTGGCGGTGGCGGCGGTGGTGGTGGAACTCCTCCAGTTGTCCCTCCAGTAATTCCTCCAGTAATCCCTCCAGTAATCCCTCCAGTTGTCCCTCCAGTAATCCCACCAGTAATCCCTCCAGTAATCCCTCCAGTAATTCCACCAGTAGTGCCACCGGTTATAGTAGTTCCACCTGTAGTTATTGTTCCGCCTGTTAATCCAGTTGAATTATTTTCGCCTGATAATAAATTTACTGCAAAACAAGTTAAGAATACTCAAACATTATCAAAGAAAACTGTTCCTTGTGTTCTTTCAACAGAAAGTGAAACTTTAAGTTTGTCTGGTGGAGATATTAATGATGTTGATGTTCCAAAAGGATTTGAGCTTTTAATTGAACCATTTAAGTTGTCATGTAATCCAGGATTACCTTATAAGATGACAGTTAGTTTACCTGAAAATTATGGTACTATTGAGGCATTAACATGTAAAGGTGGAATATGTACCCAAACACAAGTTACAAGAGTTAATACTTTAGCTTGTGGAGAAAAGATTTCAACTGTAAGTAGAGAAACAGAGATTATTGATCCTGACTTGTTTGAATTAACAATTGATGAAAGGAATGTTACAATTTCTGAATTGAAAAATTCTATAGAGAGCGGGGATACTAGTATTAAATTCTTAGGTGAAGCTTTTGAAGATCTTGATGTTAAGTTATCACAAATAACTTCTGAATTAAAAGAAGCAACAAATAAACATCTTAAGGTTGTTGGAACACCAGTTGAGCTTTCGTTAAGTGATATTGTTGAAGCAGAAGTTACAATAAGGCTTCCTTACTTAGAACTTGAAAGTATTGATGAAGAAAGTTTAGCAATTTATGTTAATGTTAATGATAGTTGGAATTATCTTGGTGGAGAAATAAATTCTGAAAGAAAATATGTTGAGATAACAATTGATATATCTTCATATTTAAATAACGAGAAAAAGGCGGTTTTCTCTCTTATGGGATTATTATGTGATTATTGTCATTCTTCAGAACTTCAATTGATTTATGAACCTGTTGGTGGATCAAGAGATGCTATTGTATTAATACATGGTCTTGGAAGTTCGCCAGATACATATAATGGAATTATTAATGATATTAGAGTTACTGAGCAGCCATTTAAGGTTTATACATTTGGTTATCCTTCTTCAAGTGGTATTAATGAAACAGGAATTGAGTTGGCTGATCAATTGGAATTAATATCAAGTGAATATGATAATCTTTACATTGTGGCTCATAGTATGGGTGGATTAGTTACTCAACATGCTCTTGATTATAGTTGGAATGAAAGAGAAAAAGGGCTTGAAGATTATTTATATATTGATAAGACTAGAAAAGTTATACTAGTTGCTGTACCAAATGAAGGTAGTCCTATTGCTGAATTTTATTCTAATGTTTATAATGTTTTGATTAATAGTGAATCGGATTTTCCATTGTTTAATCTTAATAATGAATTAATCAAAGATTTGTCTAGGACAACAATTATTCCTCGGGTTCCAGGTATTGAGTATTTTGTTGTTGCAGGAACAAGGAACCTTGCGATTGGTGCAGGAATGATCTCATTATCAACAGAAAATTTCTTTGGAAGTTTGTCAAGTGATGGGTTTGTATCAACTCAAAGTGCTGCGAATGTTGGTGGCGAGTATATTAATGATTTATGTAGTGATTATTGGGAAATTGATGCAACACACACAGGATTATTAGATGATGTTGGTGCTAGGTCAACAATTGAGAAAATTGTGGCAGAAGAAATTTTAGCACAAGAAAGTCAAGTTGTTTCACTTCTTGGACATAATAGATATTTTGATTTATTGATTGATGGTTGTTCACCTGAAGATACTTATGTTGTTATTGGTAAACCCATACCTAATTCTGAAGTAGAAGATGCAACTGGATGTTCTTGTGGTAATGGGGCTTGTGGTGAAGGTGAAGATGAATTTAATTGTGCAGCAGATTGTATTAATCTTTTTGGTAATAAGAAGTTTATTCTAAGTATTAAAATGGTTCTTATTTTGATATTTGTTGCAGTATTGCTATTAATTGGTGGGATAGTAGTTATTGAATATTCAAATTATAAAAGAAATTGGATTTATATTAAATTATTCCAGATGTCACAAGGGTTCCTTGAATTAGGTAAACATCTTGATAATCGGTTCAGGTGGACCACTGCAAGAACTTACCGCAGGTTAAGAAAAACATATATCAAAGTAGTGGAATCAGGCAAGGCTTCAAAAAAAGATATTTCTTCTTTATATTATGGTGTTAAAAATTATTATTTAAGATTAGTAACGCAAGCAGTTAAATGGCCTTTAATTAAAGTTTATTCATTAAGATTCAATAATCAATACCAATCTGTTAAGAAACAACTTCATGCAGGTTCTTTATTATTGGCTAAAGAAGGTTACCAAGAATTAAAATCTATTTATTCAAGACTTATACAATTACCTATTTCAGAAGTTAAACAAACACATCTTTATGAGAAAACAAATTCATTGTTCTCAGATATAAAAGATAATTATTCAAATCTTGTGGTTAAATTAAATTGGGATACTTTACATAAATTTAAAGAAAGCATTAACCATAATCTAAAAGCACAAGATTTTAGTGCGGCAAAAGCTAATTATAAATCATTGTTAGAAACATATAATCAATTTGTTTCACTTGATTTAAGCGGAAGTGCATTTGAGAAATATTATAATTCAGTTAAGAAACTTTATGATTCTATTGAGAAGAAATATAACAAATCTATATTATCAGTTAATAGTAGGATTTATCGTAATATTTCAAAAGAAATTGATAGTTATCTTGCAGTTGGTGATTTTTCATCTGCATCTTTAGTTTATAGAAAATTAGTTCGCATATATAAGCATTCTAATGGTGTAGGTTACGCTTATATTAAGAAGATTTATGATTCTATCGAGCAAAGATATCTTAAATCTTTAGCTAATCAAAAGTATGCAGCTTTCAATAACTTATCTAATAAGATTAATAGTTATCTTGCTGCTGGTGATTTCTCATCTGCTTCTTTAGTTTATAAGAAATTAGTTAGGATCTATAGAAAATCTGATGGTGAGAATTACGTTGCTGTTAAGAATATTTATGAATCAATTGAGCAAAGATATTTTAAGTCTTTAGCTGATCAAAAACATGCTGTTTTCAATAATTTATCTAATGAGATTAATAGTTATCTTGCTGCTGGTGATTTTTCATCTGCATCTTTAGCTTATAGAAAATTAGTTAGAATCTATAGGAAATCTGGTGGTGAAAATTACGTTGTTGTTAAGAATATTTATGAATCAATTGAGCAAAGATATCTTAAGTCTTTAGCTGATCAAAAACATACTGCTTTCAATAATTTATCTAGTGAGATTAATAGTTATTTATCTGCTGGTGATTTTTCATCTGCTTCCTTAGCTTATAGAAAATTAGTCAGGAAGTATAAATCTTCAAATGGTGAAAATTATGTTGCTGTTAAGAATATCTATGAATCAATTGAGCAAAGATATGGGCAAGCAAGAATTGAGTATAAAAACAAAACTTATGAATCATTGTGCCAGAAAGTTAAGGATAATATTGAAGAAGGCAATTTTAAACAGGCTTCTTTAGCTTATAAAAAATTGGTAAAGAACCATTCAGATGAAGAAAATTATACAACTATTAAGCAAATGTATGATTTGATTAAAAATGGTTATAATAATTATGTTTTATCACAAACAACAATTGGATTTGAGAAATTATCAAATGAGATTTCTAAATATTTGGCTGCAGATGATTTTGTTGAAGCTTCTGTTGTTTATAGAAAACTGGTGAAATTGTATGAGGATTCCGATGGTAATAATTATGAATCTGTTAATAAAGTTTATAATTCTATTAGAGATGAATTTGAGAAATATTTATCAGTTAAAAGGAATATTAGTTATCATAAATTATCTGTTAAAGTTAATAAGGCCCTTAATTTTGAAGATCTTGGTAGTGCTAAAGAGTTATACAAACAATTGGTTAGCTTTGATACTGAATTAGGTGGGAAATATCATAATCAAACTCAGAAACTTTATGATGATATTAAGAATAAATTCTTAGAACATAGGATTGGTAGAGAAATTAAAGAATTTTCAGAACATATTGATCGGTTTGAGAAACATGTAAAGCTTGAGAACTTAGATGGTTCGATTGTTAAGCATAAACATATTTTATCAACACATCATAAGATCTTGAATCCTCCTGAAGGATTACATAAAAGTAATTTGCATCGTAAAGCAGTTTTAAGATATAAACAAGTTCATAAGAAATATGTTGTATTGAATCTTAAACAAAAACTTGAGAAATTTAATAACGCTTTTGATAGAGCAAAGCGGCAAATAAAAGATAATCACATTGTTTCTGCAAAGAAATCTTACAAAGAAATGCATTCTGTTTATCTGGATATTATAGATTTGGCTGTTGTGAGAGTTGATTCTTATACTGCTAAGATTAGAAAAGTTGAAAAGATGTTAAAGAGATTTAAGAAATGAAGATAGAACAAGACAGGGGGGTAGAATTACCATCATCGATCTTTGTAGATAGAACTTTATCTGTTCTTGAAATTATCTCTGAGTATCTTAAAGACGAGAAAGGATTAAGTTATCATGAAATTGCTGAGTTGTTGAATAGGAATGATAGGACTATTTGGACTTGTGTTAATAGGGCTAAAAAGAAGAGGGTTGATCCAAAGCCACTTGTTAAAGAAGAGGGCGTTATGATACCTTCTATTATATTTAAGGATAGGACTTTATCTGTTCTTGAAATCATCTCTGAATACTTAAAAGAAGAGAAAGGATTAACATATCATGAAATTGCTGAATTACTTAATAGAGATGATAGAACTATATGGACTTGTTATAATAGATCTAAGAAGAAAAGGAATACAGAGAAAAAGATAAATATTTAATGGATTAAAAGCAATACTTTTAAACTAATGACTTATCTTTTTCTTGTATCCTAGAAATTCGATTATCGAATTTCTATGATGTTTAAAAGTTAATTGCTAATGGTTTAAAGAATGGCTGGAAAAGAAGGGAAAGGTAAAGGTAAAAAGAAAGGTAAGGTAGAAGTTACTGAGCGTAAGAAGTTTACAACTAATGAGGAGATTTCTGATTTAGAAGAAAGGATTAGTAAGACTAAATATAATAAGAAAACTCAACACGCAATTGGTTTAATGAAAGCTAAGCTTGCTATGCTTAGAGAAAAGGCACAAGCTAGAGCTTCAACAGGTAAGGCTTCAGGGGATGATAGATTTTCTGTTAGAAGAAGTGGTGATGGAACTGCTGTATTGCTTGGTTTTCCTTCTGTTGGTAAGTCTACTTTGTTAAATAAAATTACTAATGCTAAATCAGATATTGGTGCGTATTCTTTTACAACACTTAGTGCGGTTCCTGGTCTTATGGAGTATAAATTCTCAAAAGTACAAGTTATTGATGTTCCTGGAATTGTTAGTGGTGCAGCGTCTGGTAGAGGAAGGGGAAAAGAAGTTTTAGCAATGTTAAGAAATGCTGATTTAATATTAATATTGATAGAAGCTTTGTATCCTGAACATTATAGTTCTTTATTAGAAGAAATATTTGAGACAGGAATTAGGGTTAATCAAGAAAAACCTGATGTTAAAATTACAAAAAAAGCAAAAGGCGGAGTTAGTATTGGACTTACTGTTAAACTTACTAAGCTTGATGAGAAAACAATTATTGATATTGCAAGAGAAATGAAGTTGAATAATGTTGATATTTTGATTAGAACTGATATAGATGCTGATCAATTGATTGATGTTATTAATGCAAATCGCGTTTATACAAATGCTTTGACTATTTTAACTAAGATTGATTTAGTTGATAAAAATAAACTTGAAGAGGTTAAAAAAGAGATTAATCCAGATGTTTTAATTTCAGCTGAGACAGGAATTGGTATTAAAGACTTAAAAGATGCAATATTTGATAAAATGGGGTTTATTAGAATATTTTTAAAAGAAGTTAATAAGAAAGCAGATATGGATGAGCCTTTGATGATGTTTAAAGGTTGTACTATTAAAGATGTGTGTTTGAAATTGCATAAAGATTTTGTTGAGAAGTTTAAGTTTGTTCGTGTGTGGGGAAAATCTGCTAAATTTGATGGTCAAACATTTAGAAAGTTGAATAAAGTTATTGGAGATGGAGATATATTAGAACTTCATATGAGATAAAAATCCTTTATTCAGGATTTTTAATGTTGTAAATATCTTCGATATTTCCAACAGATGAAAAGCTTAATAAATACAAGAATAAATATGTATAAAGGTGATAGCAATGGCAAAGAAAAAAGTAGCAGACACAAATAATGATGAACAAGTTGGTTTTCATAAAGGTGCTTTAACAACATTAGCAAAAGAAAGAGAAGAGTTAACAAGAATTTTGCAAATAGTTGAACAACTTATGCAGATGCATATTAAAGGTTTAAAAGATTTAGGAGTTGACCTTGAAGCAGCTGCTAAAGAAGTGCAAAAAAAGCCAAAAGCAAAGGCAAAACCAATTGAAGACATTGTATAAAATGTTGGAAATTTTCTATTTTTTTTTAAGTTGTTTTTATCTAATACCAGTTTTACAAAGAAAATTTCTGAACACAAAGAATCACATGTATAAAAAAAGAAATGGGGTGGTTCTTTAGTGTTTTATTCTTTTTCTTGTTTTGGTCATTCTAATATTACTTCTAAACATAAAAATACGTTTGAATTTACTAAAGATGAAGAAATTAGTTTGAAAGCTGATTGTATAGTTGGGGTTAAGGCTGATTATGATATTAAAGAGTTGAAAATATTTCTTAAGGGTAAAGATAAAATAAAGATTATTATGTCTGTAGATGATTTAAAAGAAGAAGTTAATTGTATAGTAAATAAAGAATTTAATGATGAAAAAGAGATAGTTATTCGTAAGTCAGACTTTAGTTCTAAAAGAACACTTGGTATAAGAGCTGATAAAGCTTCAAGTGATTTTAGTAAGGAATTCGTTGAAAAGTTGGAAAATAATAAGATTAATGTCAAATTTATATAAGGTTACTTAGCTTTATAAAACGAATTCTATTAATCTCTGTGTATGGTGGATCAAAAGAGATTTTTTAATAAAAGAGCACGTAGAGAAGAAAAGCACCAGAACAAGCTAAAAGCAAAGGAAGATCGGCGTGTTGCTAGACATAAAAGGATGTCTGCTAGAGAAAGTGTTGCTGCTAGACAAGCTTATGAAGCAGAAAATCCTTTAGTTGTATATTTAATTTCTACTCCACAATATAATGAAGCCATACAAGAACATTTACGAGTTTCTGATGACTATGATTTAAGTGCTAATCCTGTTAATTTTCTTGATGCAAGTGATATTTGGGGTGCAATAGATGTTGTAGAAGCGAAAGGTTCGATTGATGTAATTATTCTACAAGCATGCAATAGTACTGAGGATCCTGAGTTAGGTTTTGGTGAAATTACTAATTTTACTGGTAGAATTGCATCAAGTACTTATGTTGCAAAAGGTAAACCTGATTATGATTTGCCTGAAGGAATCACTGTTGGCCATATGAATGATTATGGTGTTTTAAGAAAGTATCTTGTTGAACAAAGAAAGAATAAAACTGATTTAGGCATGCAATAATCTTACTTGAATATCTTGTCTATCATATTTTTGACATAATGCTTCTACTTGTTTTAATGCTGTAGTATCTCTAACATAAATTTCTCTTATTCTTGAGGAAGGAATTTGGTCTCTTACATGAACAAAACTATCTGTTGAAAATTCTGGTAGTGCTAAACCTAGAATACAACCTTCTTCTTCTATACCTTGTGCTTTATGTTCTTGATTATTGAAAGCGTAATTTCTTGTAAAGTCAATATCTCTGTGAGCAGAAACATAAGGATTTTTCTTTTTTCTTGATAATTCATAAGCTTTTCTTGCAGACTCTATTTCATTATCTGCTAATTCTTTTAGTTTTGGTGGACTTAATAGGCCCTGTTCAAACATTCCTTCTAGGTGTGTAATGTATGTGCCTTGATATGCATCGGTATTTGCTGTTTGTGTTGGTGTTAAGCAATCAGTTACATAAGTCATATTCCCTTTTTGTTCATAATTTGCTTCATGCCTATCTGAGTTTGCGTAATCTTTTGCAAAAGGTGTTGATAATCTTGTTTTTGCTATTTTTGTTCTATTTAATCTTTTTAATTCTAATCTATCAGCATCCCATAAAAATGCAGGGATTGCAATATTTATTCCAGAATGATCGTATGATTGTGCTATTGGTAAAGATCCATTTGGAGCTCTTGAATCAGAATGATGTTCAATTGCAAAAAGAATACTATCTAGGTCAACATTTAAACCTAATTCTGTAACTACTTGTCTGGCTAGATTAGAACTTGCTTGTCCGTGAGTGTGATTAGCTGAGTCGCCTTCTCTTCCTAAATCATGGCAAAGTGCCGCTACTGCTAAATCTAGGCCCAAATTATCCTGAGAATAATGATTAGCTATAGCTAAAGCATAACCTGCTACTCTCTCAGAATGTGCAAAATCATGGGTTCTTGAGCTTTGATTCTGATCAAGACGCCTAGCTACTTCTGCAATTTTATTGAATTCTTCAGGTGTTATCATACAAATAATAGAGAATAACTAGTATATAAACCTTTCGGTTTGTAATCACTTGTAAGTAGTTAAAATACCTAATCCTTAGCATGAATTCTTCGAGTTTTAGGTATGAAATTTAATATTTTATCAGTAACTGCTTTACCGCAGCCAATGTAATTATCTTTATTTTTAATTATTACAAAACCTTTTAGGTCTCCTTTATATTCAATCTCAACACCTTTAAGCCAATCACGGGCTTGTTTATCATCAACTTCTAAAACATTTTTTTTGGCTTCTGGTCCTATTAATTGTGAACCTTCAATACTTAACCTTATTCCATCTTTGATTTCTGCAATGTAAAGGCCGGTTGAATTAATCCTTAATTTTTCTAAGTCTAATCTATCCAAATCTCGATTTGTTATGAAAACTTTTTGTTTTTCATTTTTTAAAAAGACATAATCTGAAGAAAAGTCAACATCCCATCTATCTTTTATTAATTTTAAGATTTCTTTAGCTTGTTTTGCATTAAGAATTTTTTGTTTATTTATAGAAGTCATTTATATACCCCACACAGGGTTATCTTTACGCTTGATTTCTGCGATTTCTTTTAAAATTTCAATTTCTTCTTTTTCAAGATATTTTTTAAGTTCTTTGAATTTTCTAAAATCGTTTTCAGGGATTGAAGAATATAATATGTCGCCTTCATTGATTTGTCTACCAACAGAAACACCGCTCATTGCAAGAGCAACTTGTTTACCCTTTTCTGCTTTCTCAACGCTTTCTTGTTCGTGTTGCATGCTTTTGACTTCAGTAATATCTTTACCGTTTTTATTCATAATTGGCATGCCTGTTTTTGCAACACCAATTAATATGTCTACGCCAACAACTGCAGGACTAGATTGTCTGAATACATAGCCTTTCATAATCTCCATTTTACAAGGTCTTACTAAAAGATCAATTTGTTTTGCTTCAACATTTTTCTTTTCTTTAATTTGCCACTCTTCAAAATCTTCAAGAAGCTTATAAATAACTTCTGATGTGAATAATTTGACATGATCATTACAAATACCTGAATTATCTTTAACATTAAAACCTAGAATAATTGATTTTAATGGATCTTTATCAAAATTAGCTTCTGCATCAGCAATATCTTTTTTGCTTATGTCACCAATTGAAGCTCTTTTTATTGTAATTTCTTTTTCTCTTAGAAGTTTAGCTAATGCTTCTAGACTACCAAGTGTGTCAGCTTTTATAACAATTCCTTCTGAATCTGTTTCTACAACAACCTCATCAACTTCTTTTTGAATTTCTTCTTTGATTTTCTCTAATGTTTCTTGGGTTGCACCACGAATAGGCATTCCTGAAACAACATTATCAATGTCAGGTGCGGAAATTCTTACACCTGTTGCTGCTTCGGCTTTTGGAATTGAAATGAATTTTGAACGTTTGTCACGCATTTCTGCTAATGGTGTTGGTTCAAATAAACCACGAATCTTTGTTACAATTGGTTCGTCTAAAGAACCAATAACTACTGTATCATTTTTCTTAAGAGATCCATCGTAAAGAATAACATCTAAACATGTTCCAAGACCTTTTGCATCTTTTACTTCTAGAATTGTACCTTTTGCTTGTCCAGATATTTCACAATCTAGGCAAGTTTGTAGGAATTTTTGTGCTAATCCTGTAAGAACCATTAATATTTCAGATATACCTTCTCCTGTTTGTGCAGAAGTTGGTATAATTGATATTTGTTTTGCATAATCTTGGATACGATCAAATCTTTCTGATTCAAAACCATGTTCAGAAAGTTTTCCAACAAGTTCGTAGAGTTTAGTCTCAATAATTTTTATTACTTCAGGTGTTTGTTTGTTTATATCTTCTAGAATTGAACCTTCATTTGATCTCCAACCATTAATTTTATCAATTTTGTTTGCTGCAATAACAAAGGGTGTTTTGTATGTTTTTAAAATTTCAATTGATTCTATTGTTTGAGGCATTAAACCTTCGTTAATATCAATAACAAGAACAGCAATGTCAGCTAAGTTTCCACCACGTTTTCTAAGATTAGTAAATGCTGCGTGGCCAGGCGTATCTATAAATAAAAGACCAGGTATTGTTAGTTTCATGTTTAAAGAATCTAATAATTGACCACATATTTTTCTAATAACTTCTAAGGGAATTATTGAAGCACCGATTGCTTGAGTAATAGCTCCTGCTTCAGATTTTACAATAGCAGAACCTCGGATTTTATCTAAAATTGATGACTTTCCATGGTCAACATGCCCTAAAGTTGTGCAAATAAGACTTCTTGTTGTCATGTCTCTTGATAATTACCGGGCTTTTTTAAATGTTATGCTGGTTTTACTACTCTCTCAAACAATAAATGTTTAAATATAACTTATAATAAGTTAGAGTTATGAGAAAGTATACTATTTTCTTATTTATCTTATTTGGATTAGTGTTAGGTAGATTTTATATGACTGAGCCAGTAAGAGGGGAAAACTTTGAATTATATTCAATTGTAAGAAATACTGGTTCAGAGAATTTAAAAGATGTTAATCTTAAGTTGTATATTTATGATCTTGGTGAGATGTGGGTTTCTCAAGGTTATACAATACAGGATAATGATCATGATGTTTTGTTTATGGAATGGGATGTTCCTAAAAATATAAAACAAGGTACTTATTTAGCTAGATTATCAGCAGGGAATGATCATGAACGTGACCGTAAACATATTTTTGTCAAGATACAATAAAAAGCTTTTTATTCTAAAGGTTTATTTTATCTTTTATGATAACTGAAGGTAAAGTAAAACTAAAAGTAGAAACTAAGAAAATAGTTAGTAAAGAGATGGAAGTTTTTTATAATCCTGTTATGAAATTTAATAGGGATATTAGTGTTTTATTATTAAGCTGTTTAGAAAGCGAATTTAGAATTGGCTTGCCTTTATCAGGTTCTGGGATTAGAGCAATTAGGTTTTTGTTAGAACTTAATAAGAAAGTTGTTAAGGAAATTTCAATAAATGATTATTCTAAAAATGCAATAAAGAATATAAAATCTAATTTAAGATTAAATAAAATAAATCCTGGTAAAAAGATAATCATTTCTAATAAAGATGCAAATCTTTTTATGTTAGAATCTTGTGGTTTTGATTATATTGATATTGATCCTTTTGGAAGTCCGAACATGTTTTTAGATTCTGCTGTTAAAAGAATTTCTAGGAAAGGTATATTAGCAATTACTGCAACAGATACTGCGCCTTTATGTGGAACATATCCAAAAGCATGTTTAAGAAAATATTGGGCAAAACCTTTGCTTAATGAAAATATGCACGAGATTGGTTTAAGGATATTAATTAGAAAAGTTCAGTTGATTGGTGCACAATTTGATAAAGCGTTAATTCCAATATTTTCATATTCTAAGGATCATTATTTAAGAGTATTTTTTAGAGCAGTTAAAGGAAAACAAGAAGTTGATAAGATAATGAAACAGCATGATTATTTTAATGAAGCTGGGCCTATGTGGTTAGGTAATTTAGAGGATAGTAAATTAGCAGCAAAGATGTCTAAAAAAAATGATATTGAAGAAAATCAAAAGTTTTTAAATGTGATTAGTTCTGAAAGTAAGGTTAATGTAGTTGGTTTTTATGATATTCATGCAATATCTAAAAGAAATAAGACTAAACAATTGCCTAAGATTGAAGATATAATTAAAAAGTTAAAAGCAAAAGGTAATAAAGCTTCTAGAACACATTTTAGCGGAACAGGAATTAGGAGTAATGCTAAACTTAATCAAATTGTTAATCTTTTAAGATTTTAGCTGTGTTTATGTCTATACCTTTATTTGATATTAATAATTCTACTGTTTTTTCTGGTATTTTTGTTCCACGCATTTTTAAAACTTCAATGCCTCTGTGTCTAATACCTTCATGTTTAAGGTGATATAGAAAAATAATTCCGTCAACTTCAAATTCAAGCGCAGCTGAAACTGTATGACCATCTTTTGATTCGTCTTGAGATGTTAATATTCCAGTACATCCCCATTTGTCAATTAGTTCGAATAATGATAAAGAAGCTTCTTTTTTTGTTAATTCGTCTTCATATAATAAAGCAAAAGAGGTTATAGAGTCAATAACTAAACGTTTAATCTTCATTTTTTCTACTATGGCTTCAACAACACCGCCGCCTTCTGTTAAGATTTTCTTAACTTGTTCTGGTGAATATTCAAGAAACGTGAAAATACCTTGTTTTTCGTATTTTTCTAAGTCCCATCCAAATTCAAGCATATCTTCAAAGAATTTCTTTTTCTTTTCTTCAAATGTTATATATATTGCAGGCTCTTTTTTCTTTAGTCCTGCTATAATAAATTGCATTGCAAAAATACTTTTACAGGTACCTGCTCCGCCAGCTATTAGGTTTACGCTATTTTTCTTAAATCCACCAGCTAATAACTTGTCAAGTTTGGATATACCTGTTGAAACTCTTTGAATAGTCATTTAAAATTGCCCTCTTTTTCAATTAAGGAAAATGGTGGTTGTTTTGGGAATATTTCTAAACCTTTGTTGTTAATTTTGAATGGAAATATGTCTACAGCATGATCTTGGCCACGCATTTTTGAAATATGTATGGTATGTTCATAAGATGCTCCTTTACGTATTTTTGTTAAAATTAATAATCCGTCAAATAAAAAGTCTTCTGGGTCGTAGTGAAGATTATCAATATTGGAAATAGATTTCTCAGATATGCCCATTAAATTTACACCTGTTTCTTTCATGCTTGTTACAAAATCAAGGATTTCTTTTCTGTATTGGGTATCTTCTGATATATTGCCATATTTAAGTAATGTAATTGAATCGAGTACTACTCGCTTAATCTTCTTTTTAATTATTACATTAATTGGCATTGCAATTGTCATTAACTTTTTTGTTGATATTGGTTGATGTACTAGAGTTACCAAACCTTCTTTTTCAAGTTTTTTAATGTCATAGCCAAGAGATTCTGCATATCCTCTTATGTCATCAACTGTTTCTTCAGAAGTCATGTAAATACCTGGTTTACCGTTTTTTGCACCTTCTAAAATAAATTGTAAGCATAATATTGTTTTGCCTGTTCCTGGTGGACCTGTAACTAATACAGCATTACCTTCTCTAAGGCCACCTTTAAGTATTTCATCAAGTCCTGGAATGTGCGTTTCAATTAGTTTTTTCATTTCTTTTTCTCCATTACTTTCTTAATCTTTTTCCCTTTATCAACAAAACCAAATTCTTGGCCTACTTTTAGGACTTGATATGCTGTTATTACAAATATTAAAAATGCAAGTGTTATGAATATGTAACCTGGATATAACATTACTTCGTTAATTGTTTCTCTCCAACCTAATAATTTTGATAGTGTGTGCCAAAAAGCAAAAAATAATATTAATATTAGACTTATAAGAAAATATGTTGTTTGTTTTCTAAGTGAAGATCCTTTTGATAATGATGATATTGCCATTGATGTCCAGATTATTGCTAAAACTCCAAAAGTCATTGTAATAAAGCCTATTGCTATTTCTGTATCAGGAACAATTCTAAAAATAGCAATTAAACCAGCAATAATTGCAAAAAATCCTAAAACAATTCCTATATTTTTTCCCATATTAAATCACCTTTTAAAAATCTTTGATTTCTAAGCACCTTTTATAAATCTAAAATTGCATCGCAAAATTGGGTTAATTCTTCAATAAGTTCTTTGTCTTTATCTTTTCTTAATGAAACAATTACACCTTTTACTTTCCAAACACGCATTTTACTTGCAAGGAAATGAATAAATCTTGCAACACTTTCAATATTGTTATATATTAATAAAGTTGATAATGAATCAAAGAATACAAAACGGTCACCAGAAGGTAAAGCAGTAACTGCTTGGTCCATTGCAATTGATATATCACTTAAATTTTCAGGAGAACCAATAAAAAGGCATTTTTCTGTTTTTTCTGTTTTACCACCCGCAGTCTTAGTTACGGCATCAATAAAAATTACCATGTCAGTATCTATTTTATTTTTATTGAAGATCTTCTCAAGAGTTTCAAATGGTTTATTTAGGGTTACATATATTCCAGGAGTATTTTTTTCAATTGTTAAATGTTTTATTAGATTAATATTGGTTGCTTGATAGTCTTTTGCATTAACCGTAGCTAAAGCAACATATTCTTTTAAACCTTTAATTTTTTTATTGAATTCTTTATCTAAATCTGCCATATTATTATTGCTTTTTCCTTTATATATAAATTTTTTGAATTAGAAAAGGCCGCCTAACATACTACCTATACCTTTTCTTACAATAAAGAATACAGCTAATGAAAGTGCTATTAGGATTGGTATGTATCTTATACCTTCTCTTTCTTTGCCTTTTGAAATTAAGCCAATGATAAAAGAGCCCATTATAGATGATGTAATTAAGAAAACAACCGAAAAGAGGATTACAAAGTCTGTTGATATTGCAACATCAGAAAAGCTTATTGGCATTGAACCTGCAGCTTCTTTTGGTATATCTATACTTGCTATATTTGTAGTGATTATTCCTACTAGGAATGAACTTAATCCAAATAATAGTGGTGAACCAAAGCAAACAGCGCTAAATATGAATATAACATACATCATAACAGATGCTCTTATTCTACTATCAATCATTTCTTCTTGCCGAAGGTTTTTTCCTGTTTGTTCTAGTAAAGATGCAAGTTCTCCACCTGATTTTATTCCTGAATTGATAAGTGCTATTGTTTTTGAAAGTTTTTCAGAACGTATTCTTTTTGTCATACCCATTAATGCATGATCAATTTCTTTGCCAGTAGTGATTTCTTTTCCTACATTATTGATTTCTTTTTGAAATGGACCAAATTCTGGTCTAGCTGAAAGCAAAAATGCTTTGTCTGTAGTAAATCCTGCTCTTAAGTTAGAAGCCATTAATTGAAGAACATCTGGTAGAATTTTATCAACAAATTTAGCTTTGGCATCTGATTTAAGCACTAAAAAGAAATATATTGATGCATAAAATAATGCAAGCATAATTACAAATCCTATTAATAGGGGAACTTTTAAGAAAATTTTTGCATAAAGTGAGATTGTTATGGCAAGAAGTGGTCCAAATACTATTGAGAACCCTAAAAATTTCTCTGAATTCATAGATACTGTTGAATAGCCTATAAGCTTCTCAAAACCTTCTTGAAGTTTTTTTGGTGTTAGTGTAGCTAAAAATCTATACATATTATCACGTTATTTATTTCCTAAAAGGTTTGGCCTTTTGGATTTTATTAGTCCTGCAAACATTAATTGAAAAAATACTACTATACTATATAATCCCCAAAAAACTAATTTTACTATTCCTTCAGGGAGTGCAATAAATGAAACAATCATTACTAAGAAAGTAATTCCAAGTGAAGGTGCTATGACTACCATTAGCATATAGAACATTGCAAGAGGGTTAAGTTGGCTTCCATACTTTTGAATTTGAAGAATTTGTTCTTCTGAAAGTAGGTTTATTATTTCTTGAATTACGCTTGACATATCTGCTCCAGATTTCATACCATTGGCAATTTGCCATATTGTTCTTCTGAAGAATAAAGAAGGGTTTATTGCAGCCATTTCTTCTAATGCTTCAATTTGTGGTCTACCAGTGTTAATATCTTTAACTAATCTAGAGAATTCTTTTGATATTTCTCCATAATTACCTTTTGAGATGTTTACTAAGATATTGAAAAGTGGTATGCCTGAATTTAATTGAATTAGTATATTTTGTAAAGCACCAAGAAGGTTTCTTTCAATATTCTTTACTCTTTTACTAACAAATATCTTTGGGTATGATATTTGTTGTAAAAATATTGTGAATGTAACAAATAATGAGACGACTATACTAAATAGGAATGGATTATTGACTGAAGCCAGATATAGAATAAAAGATAATAATGAGCCAATGAATATAAAAAATACTAAACAGGCCATTAAGCACATGCTTAAGTATTCTTTTGTAGATAAATCAATATCAGCTTGTTTTAAGTTAATATCTAGAAATTTAAACATTGAACTAATATTTTCTGCAACACCCAAAAATACTGCTGAGTTCTTTCTTAAAGATTTTGGTGGTAATAACGAATAGGGTATTTTAAACATATAGACCACATTATTTGTTTAACAGAATACTTGGGCGGATATTTTTGTTAACAGATTTTTCCAGAAAATCTTCGTCAACATAAAATAAATCCATTATCTTACCAACTTCTGCTAATTTTCTTATTTTATTTTTAACAAGATAATTAAGTATGTTTTTCTTAGTCTTTAAATCAGCATTAATTTCATTATGGCTTAAACCAGTATGTCTGCTTAAATCTTCGAAAAGTCTTAATGATTGAGAATGGGTCACCATTGAATCTGTTGAAGCTTTCCATCTATAAAGGATATTTGGTTTAACATAAACTTTTCCAGATTCTTCAGAAGTAATAAATTCTCCAACTTGGTAAGTTCTTCTTATTCCCCGTCTTCTTTCTCTAAACATAACCACGTTTAAATTAACTGCACCTAATAGGTTTGGTGGAACTTCTATTGGAGGGTTTGTTAAACGTTGAATTGTTTCATTAATGGAATCTGCGTGTACAGTTGCGTAAACACTATGACCTGTATGCATTGCTTCAAACATTACTTCAGCTTCTGCTTTACGTCGCATTTCTCCAAGAATTATCCTATCTGGTCTCATCCTTAAAGAATTTATTAGTAAATCAAGCATATTAACTTCCCCTTTTCCTTCTGGATTAGGTTGCCTTGTAGTTAAAGGGCACCAGTATAGAAATTCTGGGAGTTGTAGTTCTCTTGTGTCTTCAATGCTGATTATTCTGTGATTGGGAGGCATGAAAGGCATGCACACGTTTAAGAAACTGGTTTTTCCTGATGCTGTTCCACCACTGATAAGTACATTCATTTCATATTGTATTGCTAGCCAAATTAATGCAAAAATATCTGACGTACTTGTTTTGTTATTTATTAAGTCAGTTACAGTCCAAGGGTCTCTTGCGAATTTTCTTATTGTAATTGTGTTACCTTTGTTAGATATTGGGTAAAGAATTGCGTTTGCTCTGTCGCCTGTCACAAGGTGAGCATCAAGTAATGGATTAAGCGCTGTTATTTGTCTGCCTACACGTCTTGCAATCATGTTTGAGAAGTTTTGAATTTTAGCTTCAGCATTAATAGTAAAATTAGTTGCTAGCCAACCGTATTGTTTATGATATATTCTAACTGATTCATTAGCTGAGTTGATAACTATTTCTTCTAGTTGGCCATCATTAAGTAAAAATTCAATCTTTCCAAAACCCAGCATGTCATGAGAAAGAGAACCAGCAAGAAATTTTATAACCGGTTCTGTTAGGTTTGGCATTTTTTGTTTAAGTAAAATTGCTGCTTTTTCATTAAACCTTTTTTTTAATGAGCCAATAATTTTAGGATCAAGAATTTCTGATGCACTAACTTTGACTTCTTGAATTAATTCTTCTCTAACTTGGTTAAGAAGTGCTTGAGTTGGTTTAGTTACTTGTGGAATGTGTAATCCATAAACAAACCCTTTATCTTTTTCTTTTTGAATTATTACTTTGGCTTTAACACCATCAGCTTCTAGAGTGTATTCGCTATTTTCTACCATTTTGTTAGTTCTGCATCTCCTACTGGCGGATAATGAATTCTTATCATTTCTTCTTCTTCAAGTATATCTGCCCATTCTTCAATTTTCTTTTTGCTCATTTTAAAATGTTTTGCAATGGCCGATATTGTTATTGGACCATGTTGTTCTACTAATTTATAGAATATATCAATGTCTGTTTCATATGTACCTTTTGTAATTGAAATATTTTTTGGAACCTTTTTAGTTAATTCTTTTTTTTCTACTTGTTCTTTTCTAATTTTTATTATTTTTGATGCTTTGTAAGCTATTAATGAATAAAACATAATTATTACAGCCCCTGCTAATGCTAGATTGTTTCTAGAGATAAATCCGTAGCTGAATAGTAATATTGATAATAAGAATATTATGAAATAAATGCCGCCTTTTTTATTTTCTTGGATTTCTTTAGCAGTTTTAGGTTTTTCTTTTTTTTCGTTTGGGTGTTCTTTTTGTCTTTTTTTAGCTTCTTTATGTTCTTTTTTAAGTTTTATTTTTTCTTGTTTATTTTTCTCTTTAATTTTCTTTTTTTCTTCTTTTTTCTTAATCTTCTCTTGTAATTTTAATTTCTTTTTTTCTTTTCTACTTAGTTTATGTTTTTCTTTTTTTTCTGGTTCACTTTTTTCTTTAGGTTGTTTTTTCTTTTCTTTTTTAATCTTAATTTTCTTTTTTTTCTTTTCTTCTTTAATCTTCTCTTTTTTTTCTTTTCTTCTTTAATCTTCTCTTTTTTTTCTTTTTTCTTTATTTTCTCTTGTAATTTTAATTTCTTTTTCCCTTTTCTACTTAGTTTATGCTTTTCTTTTTTCTCTGGTTTTCTTTTTTCTTTAGGTTGTTCTTTCTCTTCTTTTTTTATCTTAATTTTTTCTTTTTTTTCTTCTTCTTTTTCTATTTTAACTAGTCCTTTTTCTTCTTTTAGCTCTTTAGTTTCTTCTTTTTTAATATCTTTTTTATCAGTAGGTAGTTTGATTTTTACTTTTTTAGCTGAAATCATGCCTTCTTCAATTACAGATTTTGAAAATCCAATTTTTTTTAATTTTCTTTTAATCTTATTTTTACTATGCCCTAAAGATTGAGAAGTAAGAATATATTCGACAATACTGGTTTTTATAAAATTATCTAGCTTTTTCACTTAATTATACCCCACAAAGGCTAATATAAACATTTTATCTTTTAAAGATGTGTTGTAATGGTTGAATGGTGACTTATCTTAATGTGGTATATGATTCTTTTAGAATTCCAAAATCTGTATAGTTGATACTTAATGAGGGGTTTGCAAAGCGAACATAACTTTGATTTGTGTTTGATAAAGATATACTAGTTTTTATAATGCTTGTTAAAGATGAATTTTCTAGTCTTATTTCAAGTTGGTTTTCGTCAAATTCAATTATTAGTTCATTGTTGATTTCAAACTCACTATCATCAGAAGAATCTATAGGGTCTGACCATATGCAGGTACTTCCTTTTGTATCTTGGACCGTTAAAGAGAAAGGAAATGTCCCTGATTCAACATCAGATGTGCAAGTGCTGATATTTCCATTTAGTTGAATGCTAATATCAAATCCATTAAAATTTATTGTTGGGTAAATTACAAAAATTATATCTGAAGAATGTTTATATGTAATATCATATGGTTTAATCTGTAAAGGGATTTCTGTTAAAATAGTATCTAATTTAAGGTTAATATTTGAGATATTCTTTTCGGCAAAGTTCTTGAATTCTAGAAATGAGGTATTTATGCTATTAGAATTAGGTAAACTCTCTATAAAATCAATAGTTGTTGGTGTTTTATTAATGATTATTCCAGAATTTAAGTAGAAGAGGTCTTTAAGGCTTTTGTCAATAGAAGAATCGATTTCATAAATTCTATCAAGTACTGATAATGTTAAGACTTGATCATCGTATTGTTGTTCATTAGAATGTACAGTAAATGCTAATGCTAATAGAAGTATACCTAGAAAGCTAAATGCAAGTGTAAATAATGCGCCTTTTTTCATTTTAACCATGTTTTGTATTCAGCTATGCAATAATTATCAGTTGTTACAAAAAATCTTTCTCCTTTTGTAATAAATCTATTTATTGGTTGTTTTGGATCTGTTTCGATGATTAATTGTGATGAATTTGCACATGAAATCTTAACTTGCATTTCATGATTTATAGTAATTAGTCGATTAATATTTGAATCTATTAATGATTGTGATAAAGTTTGAAGAACTCCACTATTGTCGATTGAATTAATAATATCAGAACCTATTCTAGATGCGTGAAGTCTTGAATAAGGGTCTTCGTTTGCTTTTAATAAATAAAATGAAGATAGCATTAATACAGCTGCAATTACAAAAACTGCTAAAAGGATATCTATTGCAAAGATAAATCCTTTATTTCCAAACCGAAATCTTAAGGGTTGCATCTTCATTTTGAAATCTGACTATACGATTAATGTTAATAATTGTTCCATTTGTAGATTTTCCGTGTTGTGATATCGTTGTTCCGTTTGCGTATGAAAAGGAAAAATCAAAATTATATAATTCAAGGCCAAGGAGTTTTAAGCTTCTATTATAATTAATATTTGCAAAAGAATTTAATTTATTTAAAGAAATGTTTCTGTTAGTTACTGCTAATCCAATAATTTGAATGTCAGAAATATCTGTTTCCCAATCTATTGGGGACCCTGGCGATTTTACAAGTAAATCAGCAGCTTGTAATGCTGTAGATTCCATGTTTCTAAATCTTGTATTTTCGTCAAGAACAATGGTATATCTATTCCAAGTAAACATAATTACCATAAGCATTAATGTAGCTATAACTAACGCCACTATAAAATCCCCCATTGCAAGTTGTGATTTCTTAGACATTTGTAATAATTACTTCATTATCGCTGGCTTGAATCCTTATATCTCCTTTTTTTAATTGTACATTATTTATAGATTGAATTGTTGGCAAACACCTTATTGGATCAATTAACATTTCTTTTTGAGTTGTGCCATTAATTGTAACATTAAAATCTAATTTAGTATCAATAAATATTGTATCTTGATTAATTTGTGCAGAAGTAATTAAAGCAGATAATGTATAACAAGAATTTATCTTTTTTATTTCTTCTTTGGTTTCTTCTAAATCAAGACGTTTGTTTACTACAAATCCTAAGATAATGATGAAAGAAATCATTAATGCTCCAAATGCAACCATGAATTCTATGCTTACTTGTGATTTAAGATTAGACATTTAGTTTATAACCTCTTGAGCGCAACAACAGAAATCTCCTGTTTGAACAGGACAGTATTGATCTCCACCAGATTCCCATGTTCCACCTATGTAATCATTACATTTACCTGAATTTTGTCTACATAAACCATCTATGTATCCATTAAGACCGCAGTAACCTGCACAACTATCTAAGAATGCTTCTTCGCCTGCTGTTGTATTGATTATTAAGAATCTTGTTTCTGAAGTTCCAACATTAGAATTAAAACTGCTATCTGTACAGGATATATTCCATGTATAATTTGCTTTGAATAATGGCATCACAATAGTTTCAGTAATATCTTCTTGTATAGGTGTGTCAGTTATTGACCATGAGATTGTACTATCATGACTCATTATACCATACATGTTAAGATCACATGAACTTATATCTGATGTATTATCATTAACTTGATAATCAAATCTAACTAGCCAATAATTTCTTATTGTGTTATCTACTGGAGCAATTAATGTTACAACCGGTGGATTTATATCAAGAGTATAATTTACTGTTAAGTTTCTTGTTTCACTTGAACCCACATTTCCATGAACATCAGAACAATTGACACTCCAATAATAATTTCCAGGGATTATGTTTTGTACTGTAAATGTTTTTTCAATGTTTTTTTGTATATTGAAATCACTTTGATTGTATTTGTTGTTTAATATTAGTTGACAAAAAGAAATTGATGATTCATCACTAACATTGTAGCTAAAATCAATACTACTCATGTTTGATGTGCTGTTGTCTATAGGGGACATTAAATTTACAATTGGTGGGTTTGCTTCATATGTTTCATTTGTTTGTCCTGTCCCATTTGTTCCTGTACCATTATCAGTTATTATTGTGAAGTTTATTATTGTTGAACTAGTCATTTTATTTGAGTTTGAGTCTTGGCATCTTACAAAATAACTATAGCTTGCATCTGCTAATATACCTAAGTTTGCTTGATGTGTTAGAATTGTTCCTGTGAAGCTATTACTCATTGCAGAATATGTTTTATCTTCTGTATCATATTTACAAGTTGCATCTTCATTTGTGTTTGCTTCTAATGTGATAAGATTATAATTAATAACTCCTGTTGGAGATGTCCATGTGATTATTGGTGGTGTTGTATCGTTACCTTCACCAAATCTAACATATCCAGTTGATAACATTTCAACAATAATCCTTTGTTCGCCTCTTGAAATTGGAATTAATCCTGTTAAATCGGCTTTTGTAGTTGCAAATACATCACTTAAACCACCGAAAACATACATTTGTATATTAACTGATTTATTAGCTAATGAATATCCTCTGACATCTCCTGGCATATTAATAGAGATCATCTTTTTTGATCCTGGACCTAGTGCATAAACAGAATCAGCAGATTTTGCTAAAGTTAAAACTGCATCATTTGCTTTGTTTAACTGTATATATGTATTAGATTCTCTTAGTGCAAAATAAATAATTGGTAAAGAAACAAGCATTACCATACCAATTATTAGAACATATTCTGTAGAAACTTGACCTTTTTTTAATAGTTTCATAATCATGGAATAATCTGATACACGCTTTTATACTTTCTTAGTCATTATTCAGTGGTGCACATTATTAATTAGGCACCAGAACACTTTCAAAAAGCAAAAAGTTTATATCTCGAGCTACTAAAATAACAGATAAAAATAATTATCTTTTAAACAAAGAGGTGAAATTTATGAAGATGATGAAAAAGGGACAAGCAGCCATGGAGTTCTTAATGACTTATGGTTGGGCTATCTTAGTTGTTCTTATTGCAATAGGTGCACTAGCTTATTTTGGAGTATTAAGTCCAGAAAAGTTTTTACCTGAGAAGTGTGTAATTTCTTCTGGATCAGGATTGTGGTGTGATGAGTTTACATCAAGTTCGTCAGCAAATACAGTTACTGTTAGAATAAAAAATATCTTAACTGATAGTGCTTGGGTTGATTCAGTATCAATTGATACACCAGCATGTAGTTCTAATGCATCTGATACACAAATTACAGCAGATGGAACAACAGACTTTAGTTTAGCATGTGCAGGTGGACTTACAGCAGGCCAAAAGATTAAAGGTTCGTTAACAATTGGTTATGATGTAGGAGCAACAGCAGGTGCAGGTTTAGCTAAATCAACAACAGGACAATTAATAACAGTTGTACCTTAATTTTTTTATTTTTTTTATTTAATTAAAATGCATATCAGACAGAGGTTGATAGGTGATTTGTATCTTTCGTCGTCTATTATATTTATATATCTAGCATTTTTGTACTTTATTTATAGTGCAAATGGCTGGGGTTTTTTAATTGCAGGATTTAGTTTGGCTTTGTTTGGAGTTAAAACCAAGCAGATTATGGTTTTAAAAGAAAAACCTAAGAAAAAGCCTAAAAAAGTAAAGAAAAAAAAGTAAGGTTAAATATGAACAAAGATAGTATTCGATCAATATATGGAATAATCTTCTTACTTTCACTCTTTTTATATGCTTTTTCTATGTGGAAATATATGGTTGGAGAAACAGATTGGTTTGTTTTTGTATTATCTTTACAAATAATGTTTCTTTCTTTATGGGGATATTTAATTGTAAATAAGTATTTAAAAAAGTAGTTAATGAAATATGTTAACGAAAAAATCTCAAGCAGCTATGGAATTTTTGTTGACTTATGGTTGGGCTTTAATTGTTGTTATTGTGGCTGTTGGTGCGTTGGCTTATTTTGGTGTAATGAGCCCAGAAAAATTTTTACCTGAAAAATGTCTTATTCCTACTAGTTCTGGACTTTGGTGTAGTGAATTTACATCAAGTTCTACAGCTAATACTGTTACATTACGAATAAAGAATATTCTTTCTGATAGTGTCTGGGTTGATTCAATAACCTATGCTGATTTTATATGTAATTTTAGTACAGCAGACACACAAATTGTAGCAGATGGTTTAACTGATTTTAGTTTGAGTTGTGTAGGTGGACTTAATCCTGGTCAGAAACTAAAAGGTTCTTTTACAATTTTATATAGTGTTGGAGATACAGCTATTTCTGGATTTGATAAGTCATCAATTGGTCAGTTAATAACTGTTGTTCCTTAGAATTATCCAATAGCTCTTCTTACGTCAGAAATTTCTGCTGAGTTTACATCTTCAAATTCATTAACTTTCTCAGAAAGAACATCTGGAGAACCAAGTGATTCATCCATGATAAATATAATTTTTAGAGCTTTTAAACCAAAAGCAATTGGTTCAATTTCAATTTTTGTTTCGCCTTCACCAGCAAATGAAGCAATTTCAACTTTAACTTTTTCTTCTAAAGCAGTTAAATCTACTTCTGGTGATTTAGGCATTATTTTTATAGTAACTATTGCAGTTCCCATATTTAATTAGGACCCTCAAAACCACATTCATGGCATTTGAATTTTGTTGCAATCTCTCTGCAATGTAAGCATCTAATAATCTCTGTTTTGCCACAAGCAGGACATTTAAATTTAGTTGTTCCTGCGTCATTCGTGATTCTTTTCTTACATGATGTGCATTGTTCCATGATATCAAGAATCTAAGCTTTGTTTATAAAGGTTTTGATATTGTTTCCTTCTACCTTGAAGATTTTTCCTAAGAATTTCTCGCAAACATAAATATTTGTTAATGTATGTTTTGTTATTTTGGAAACATTAATTGTGCCTCCAAATAATGCTAAAAAAGGTATTAAATTGTCTGCAGTATGATTATCAACAGGTGCTTTTGATTCTAATTCTTTAAATAGAATATCTGCTGCTTCTTTTCCAACATTTTCTGATTTCTTGTAACGCTCTCCTAGGGCATCTCCACCTAATATCACTGGATTAATATCATTAAGTTCTTTATCTCCACATAAAGCCCATAAGACAATGCCTGATCCAGGACATGCTGTATTGTAATATGCTTTTTGAATTGCAATTGGACATTTTAATTTAGCTAGTGATAATTCTGCTGAATTTGCTTGACGATCAGCAACTTTTGGTGCTTCAAGGTTAATTGAAGCATGTGAAATGCCTTTGATTAGTAGAATTTCTCCTTGATTTTGTAGGTTTATTTGTGGGGCGTTGTGTTTGTTTTCTATATTAAATCTTGGTGATATTTTTATTTCTATTTCGCCACCACCCTTTGGATAATATCCTCTTTTTAAGATCCTTGCTTCAATTTTATTAGTATATTTCTTTATTTGTGGTAGAATTATATTATTAAAGTAATCAAAGGGTATTGCCCATTTTCCGTCTGTACCACCTTTTATGTTAATTATAGATTTTTTTTCTGCAAGAATACATGGGATTAGTATAGCTTGTAGAAATAATGATATTGAACCTGCAGTTCCAATATCTATATTTAAAGTCTTTCCTTGTAATTTACCTGGGATATATGTTATAGATTCTGAGCCTAAAGTAGCACCTTCTGTTTTAGCATTACATAATTCTTCTAAAGCTTTAATACAATGTAAATGTTGAGATTTAAGGCCTGATTTTGGTCTTCCTTGCCTTATATTTTCTGCTTTGAAGGGTTTTTTAGTTATTGTTGATAATGCTAAGGCAGTTCTAATAATCTGGCCACCGCCTTCATTATAAGAGCCATCTATTGTTATCATGAATGTTAGAAAAGCCTATCTAGTTAATAAAATTTGTTAATGTTTTATTAAAAATCAAAAGAAAAAATAAAAAAAATAATGTGTAGCCAAACACATAGATCAATTCACATTGAACCAATCAATAGTTAATAGTTTAGCCTTGTTTATAAAGACACTTTTTTTAATTAAATTTTAAAGCTTTATGGGGCTATTTAAAACTTTATACGGGAAATTTAGGCTTTTTAAAGCTTTATGGGGATTAATCTGGCCTTTAATCTGGCAGAAAAAAGGAAATATATATAAATAGTATCTCAAATGTCGTCTATATGATTAAAAAATGGGTAGTAATATTAGCCTTTTTGCTAGCTTTTAGTTTTTCTGTAAATGCAGCTATATTACATGGTTCTGTTTATGACGGTAAACTTCAACCTAGAAATGATGTTGTAATTGAAGTTAATTCTTCGCCATCACAGGTGTTTGTTTCTAAAGAAGGTCAGTATTCATTTGTTCTTGACCCAGGTGATTATTCTGTTAATGCTCACATAGAATATAATGGTATTAAATATTTTACAAGAGATAATGTATCAATTTCTAGAAATGGCTACTTTGTAAGGGATTTATTTTTGGAATCAGATGCAGGTGTTGCTTTACCAGAAGAAGAGGCAGAAAGTAATTTTAACTTTATTTATGTTATATCTTTAGCAGTTTTAATATCGATTATATTATATTTATTTATTATCCGAAAGAAGAAACCTAAAGAAATTAAGTATGAAGTAAAATATGAAGACCCTATAGAAGAAGACAAAGAAGAAACTAAAGCGGTTGTAAAAGAAGAAGTGAAAGAAGAAATTAAAGTTTCTGAAACTGAAGATAAATTCTTAAATCAAGTCATGGAGATTATTAAAAGTGAAGATGGGAGAACAACACAAAAAGATATTAGAAAACAGCTTCCTTTGTCTGAAGCTAAAGTTAGTTTAATAATAACTGAATTAGAAGAAAAAGGTGTTGTTAAAAAAATTAAGAAAGGCAGAGGAAATGTTATAATCTTGAATAAGTGATTTATTTCTTAAACACAGTCTGAACTTTTTTGCAGTATTTAATTGGGTTTTCTGTTTCTAACTTTGCTAAAACTTTTAGAAAGGGGTTTAATTCTTTTAATATTTCTTGATAAAGTTTATTGCCTTTAGTTGTAAGCACTAATTCTCTGTTTTTGTAGGATAATAGTTTTTGCTTTTCTAAAAATTCAAGGTTTTTGTATAAAGCTCTTTCTTGTTTTCCTGCAAGTCCTGCTTTGATTGCAAAACCAATGAAGGTTTTCTTAGAAATAGAAACTTCTAATGGTTTATCTTTAATTTTATCATTGGCTTTCTTAAACCAACTACCTAAAGTAAATAAAATGTATTTTTGTACTTTAGTTGCCTTCATATTTACAATATTGACAAGAATGATATAAAAACCTTTTCTTATTTCAGGTTTTTAATCATTTTTATGACTGTTTCAACAGAACGTTTTGCATAAGCATCTATTCTTTTTACACCGTCTGCTCTAGTCATTCCTGGGCCTTGTATTCCTAAAGATACTGGTTTTCCTGTTTCAACAGAAATGTCCATTACTTTTCTTGCAGCATTGTTTGCAACAACTTCATCATGTTCTGTTGCACCTTCAATTACGGCACCAAGTGTAACTACACCTTCAATATCTTTTTCTTGAGTTAGTTTTTTTACTCCTAAAGGTATATCAAATGCTCCTGGTACTCTTAATACCTTAACTACTTTTCCGCCTAAAAACTTTACATGTTCTTCTGCTATTTTTGCCATTAAATGTGTTATATCTGCGTTAAAGTCAGATACTACAAATCCTATTTTTTCGTTTGCCATTTTAATTCTCCTCCTCAACCTCTTTTTTTAGATATTTAATATTTCGCCTGTTATTTGATTATTGATTGTTAATATTCCAAAAGTATTTTGGTTTGTAAGTCTATTTCCTGTTGCTGATCCTGGATTAAACATTAAAGTATTTTCAATTATTTCATTCATTGGTTGATGTGAATGCCCAAATACAATGCAATCTACATTGTTAAACATAGCTTTAGCATTTTGTGTTGTAGTATCAGGTGAACCATGGCTATGTGTTAATCCAATTTTGAAATTGTTAACTTCAATAATAATCTTTGTAGGTAATTTTGAAGCAAGTTCTGGATAATCCATGTTTCCATGTACTGCAACAACAGGTGCTAATTTTTCTAGTTCTTGAATTGGTTTTATTGTTACAATATCTCCAGCAATTAAAATCAAATCAACTTGTTTGAATCTTTCAATAATTATTTTTGGTATTTTTTTAGCGTTTAATGGTATATGTAAATCAGAGACTACTCCTATCTTGTTAATATTTTCAAACTTAATTTTTTCATTCATTTTAAAGACCCTACATTTTCTTTTCCTTGTCTAATTCCTTGTCCTGCGAATTTTGAAAGTTTTTCTTTACCTTTTAATAATTGGATTGCGTTTAATGTGTGATCATAAGTTCTATTTTTTGTAGTTTTGAATAAATCTTTATCATCTTTACCTTCGTTTAGATGTACAAAAACTTCAATAATATGTTTATTTGTCATTAATTGTGCTTTGATTAAACCTTGAGATGCTTCATGAGCACATGTTTTATCAATTGCTTTATCGCCTGGCATTCCAAGAGCCATACACATGTCACAATCATGTTCTTCTAAAAGTTTTTTACAAGCTACCGGAAGATCTTTTACGCCTGGCACTGTATAGCGTTCAATTTTGATTGATTCCATACTGTCTTCAATTGCTTTTTTAGCTATTTTAAACATGTCTACTCTTGAAAACATTGTGTCTGCTATACCTAATTTCATTTTGATATGTTAACCTCAACATTATCTTTAAGTTTTAATGTTTTTCTTAGATTTTTAGATGAGATAATCTCTATAATCTCTTTAGCATGCCTAGTTCTTTCAGGGATTACTATAGCAGAAGGCTGCTTATTAACTTTAATTTTGTAGCATATTAATGAACCAAAAGTTCTTTCTTTTGTTGTAAAGCCATTAATTTCTATTGGTGTTATTGTTGTTATAAACTTAATAATTTCTTCTTTGTTTGTTTTTACATTTAATGTTCCTGGAAATGCTTTGAACCCAAGTTGTTTTTGAAATTGTTCTTGGTATTTTGAAACGTAATAACCACCTTCTCCAATACCTGATTGAATTTTTCCTTTAATAGAATCTTTTGATTGAAAAATCTCTTTTAATGTTTGATAATTTTTTTTCAGATATGTTATACCTTTTTCTTCAATGTTGATAACCATTCCTTTTGTAGAAGATGTTCTTTTAATTAATTCATTATTTTCCATTTCAACTAGTTTTCTACTAATTGTTTGTTGAGAAGTTTTAAGTTCTTTAGATAATTTAATTGTAGATGTTTCTATATTGGATAGCCCTTTCTGTGCTAGTTTGACTAATAATGTATAATTTTCCCCCATGGTAGTTTGGGGTTGGTAGTTACTTATAAAGTTTATGATACTTAATATTGGGTAGGTATTTAACAATTATTAGAATGTGTAATTAGGCTAAATCTTTGAAATTAATCATCTGTTTCTTTGCTGTTTTAATAGAACGTACGTTTACTTTCTTTCCTAATGAAGTAATTTTTACTTCTTCATCTCTATATGTGATTATATCACCTACTTTGAACTTTACTGGTCTAAAGAATAATGTGACTCTGTATAAGTCTTTACTAGTTTGTCTGCTTCTTGTATGTAATGTTGCTGTTTCTTTTACTTCTCCACCAAATTTTCTTTGTAATTTTTTACCTAAATTTCTTAAGAATTTGTTTGAAGATATGTAGATATCTCTACCATTTTTAAAAATAGCTTCTTTAGCAACCCATACATCTGATTTATCTATTTGGTCGTATACAAAATCTAAGATTTCTTCAGTTATATCTCTTAATTGTAAATTTCCTTCAAAATATTGTGGATTCTTGTCCATAATAGATGAAATACTCTTTTGGTTTATTAAGTTTTCTTATGACTTAATTTAAGAAAAATGAATAGAAACATTTTTAATATACTCTTAAGTAGCATGAGTAATGAATAAAATCTGGAATTTTATCTGGCATGAAGATTCTGTTGCAAGTTGGCTTGTTAATATAGTTCTTGCATTTATCTTAATTAAATTTATTGTATATCCTGGACTTGGATTTTTGTTAAGTACTAGTTTTCCAATTGTTGCAGTTGTATCAAGTTCTATGGAACATGATGGTGGTTTTAATGATTGGTGGGATGCTAACTCAGCTTGGTATGAAGATCAAGAAATTGGTTATGAAGATTTTAAAGAATATCCATTTAAAACAGGTTTTAACAAGGGGGATATAATGGTACTTGTTGGAAAGAAACCTGAAAAAATCGATTTAGGTGACATTATTGTGTTTAGAAGTTCGCGTCCAGATCCAATAATTCATAGAGTTGTTAACAAATGGCAAGAAGATGGAATTTATAAGTTTCATACAAAAGGAGACAATAATCCTGATTCTATAAAGGGGGCGTATCTTGATGAAACAAATATTTCTGAAGATAATGTTTTAGGCGTAGCTGTAATACGTGTTCCATTCTTAGGTTATGTAAAAATATGGTTTGTGGATTTAATAAATTTGTTTAGGAGGTAGAGAAAATGATGTTTTGTCCAAAATGTGGTTCAATATTAATGCCCAAGAAAGATGGCAAGAAAACAATTGTTGCTTGTGCTTGTGGGTATAAGTCAAAATCTGAAGAAGTTAAGTTTGGTGAAAAGGTTGAAAAACAAAAAGAAGTTGAAGTTGTACATAAAGAAGAAGAACATTTGCCATTAACTAAAGTTGAGTGTCCAAAGTGTGGAAATTTGGAAGCAGGTTTTTGGGAAGTTCAAACAAGAGCGGCTGATGAACCAGCAACTAAATTTTTGAAATGTACTAAGTGTAAACATATCTGGAGAGATTATCTTTAGATAAGTTTTTATATCTTTTTTCTTATTTTATTTTATGCAAAGAATAAAAGTTATTGTAAAACCAAATTCTAAGAAGAATGAACTATTTTATGATGAAGAATCTAAACAGTATAGGATTAATATTAAAGCAAAGCCTGAAAATAATAAAGCTAATATTGAATTAATTAAATTTTTATCAAAAAGGTTTGGTAAAGTAAAAATTGTAAGTGGGTTAACAAGTAAAAAGAAAGTTATTGAAATTGAAAAAGTTTATAAATGAGTAATTCAAAAAAAGAGGTAAAGAGGTGAATAATGACTGAATTACTTTTCTTAACTAATTTGTCGATTGTCTTAGTTATTGGATTGTTTATCACTTTAATTTCAAGAAAACTTAAAATCTCAAATGTTTTATTGTTATTATTATCTGGAATTTTAATAAGTAGTTTAAGTGTTGATGGAATACAAATAATTTCTTTTCCAAGTGATTTTCTTTCTTCTATTGCTGTACTTGCTTTAGTAATGATTGTATTTGATGCAGCATCAAGATTTAAGATTAAAGAATTTAGTCTGTTATCTGGGGAGGCGATTAGGCTTTCTTTTGTTTTCTTAGTAGTTAATGTAATTATTTTGACTATTGCTTCGTTGTTTTTGTTTAAGATTCAATCTGTGTTTATAGCTTTCTTGTTTGCTTCATTAATGTCTGGTACAGATCCTGGAGCAATATTAGCTATGTTCTCTGGAAGTAAAAATAAAGTTGTTGAGTTAATTGAGATAGAATCTTTAGTTAATACACCATTAATTGTTTTGTTGCCATTTATTACTTTGGATATTATGAGTAATTTTACTGGTAGTTTTGGTTTATCAACTATCCTTGAACAATTAGTTCCTTTCTTACAACAATTTGTTGCTGGAATGGGGGCTGGTTTGTTAGTTGGGTTAATTGCTTTTAGATTAATGAAAAAAGGATATTCTGATAAATTATCTCCTTTGGCGTTAATAACAGCTGCACTTCTTACTTATATACTTGCTGAGAATCTTGGTGGTAATGGTGTTTTAGCTGTTACAGTAATGGGATTGTTTTTTGGTAATATTTATGTTAAAGAAAAAGGTAAATTGTTTGAGTTTTCAGGAATATTTGCTCATGCATTGGAGATTTTGGTTTTTGTACTTATCGGTTTAATTGTTAGGATTCCTTTTACAGCAGACTTTTTTATAAGGTCATCATTACTTTTTGTGATTTATATTATTGCAAGATTTATTGCAGTAAATTTATCATTTCAAAAGGAATTTAAATTTAAAGAGAAATTGTTTATGTCTTTAAATGTTCAAAAAGGAATTGCTGTTGCGGTTGTTGCGTTTTCTTTTGCTGCTTTAAACATTGAGGGTATTAATACAGTACTTAATTTGACACTTGTATTTATGTTGTATTCTATTTTATTATCTACAGTGTTAGCTAAATTTGCTGATTTATTTATTGGCGAGAAAGCAGATCCTAAAGATGATTAAGGTTGGATCTGCAGGTAGTTCTGGATTAGGTAATATTGAAGGGCTTAAGCATGCTAAGAGCTTAGGTATACACGCTATGGAGGTTGAGTTTACTTATGGTGTTAGGATATCTAATAATCAAGCTAAAGATGTTGGGAAGCTTGCTAAGGAATTAAATATAGATTTAAGTGTGCACGCCCCTTATTATATTAATTTGAATTCTAGTGAAAAAGTTAAGATTATAGCATCTAAGAAACGGATATTGGATAGTTGTGAAAGGGGGCATTATTTAGGTGCGAAGTATATTGTATTTCATCCTGGTTTTTATCAAAAGAGGGATTCTGAAGAAGTTTATCAGAATATTAAGAAAGAAATCTTAGACTTGTTGAAAACTATTAAACAAAAAGGGTGGGGTGTTAAGTTAGCGCCAGAAACAACAGGTAAACCATCTCAATTTGGTGATCTGGATGAGTTATTGAGATTAAGAAAAGAAACTGGATGTTCTATATGTGTAGATTTTGCTCATCTTAAAGCTAGGAATGCTGGCGAGATTGATTATGATAATGTTTTTAAGAAATTAAAGGGTTTAAAACATGTTCATGCACACTTTTCTGGTATTGAGTGGACAGATAAAGGGGAAAGGAAACATAAACTTACAGAGCCTAAACATATTAAAGAATTAATAAGTTTTATTAAGAAGTATAAAATTGATGTTACTATCATTAATGAAAGTCCAGATACATTTGGAGATTGTGTTAAAACACTGAAATTGTTAAAATGAAATTAATATTGGATACAAATTTTTTAATGTCTGTAACTCAACTTAATATTGATATTTTTTCAGAATTTGAGAAGACTTGTAATTTTAAGTATGAACTTGTTATTATTGATCAAACTATTGATGAATTAGAGAAGATTATTGCTGAAGGGAAAGGAAAAGATAAGTATGCTGCTAAGATTGCTATAGCTTTGATTAAGGCTAAGGGTGTTAAGAAAATTAAGGGTAAAGCTGATAATGTTGATGATTCTATAGTTGCAGAAATTGGTGCTGTTGCAACTAATGATAAGAAACTAATTGAAAGGTTAAAAGGAAGAAAAGTTGTTCGAATTAGAGCTAAGAAGTATTTAATAGTTCAGTGATGTCTGATTGGATTTAATTCTGATTAATTGTATATTTCTCTTATTTTATTCATTACTCCTACTTAGTGATTAAAATAGTCATATTTAAAAAGGGTACACTATTTTCATAATAAAATATATAGGTTATAATAAATGACATTCGGACAAAACAATAGACGTAAGAGAATAGTTATTGGCGGCACTTATTGTGTTGGTAAGACTGAAACCACTAAATTATTAGCAAAGTTAACTGGAATTAGACCTACCCTTGCTAGACAAGCTAGAGAAATTATTGCTGAAATATATCCTGGTCAAAAACTAGAAACCCTTCCACCTGCTGGTGTTCATCGATTAATTCTAGAAAGATTTGCAGATAGAAAGGCAAATGAAGCCCTTGTTGCACCATATGGTTTCATATCAGATGGTTCTGCATTACATGAATGGGCATATGGTACTGCTCGAGCAGTTCACGGTGCAAATGGTCCAGATAGCAGAATTATTGATCCAGTATTCAATGGTGGCTTAGAAGTACTAGGGGATGTTGTAAAAAGACACGCATTAGAAATGTATACTCATATTGTACATTTACCTATAGAATTTGGAATAGTAGATGATGAACATAGACCTGTTTCAGAAGATTTTCGTGCTTATGCTGATCAACTTATTTTAGAAACATGGAGAGAATTAGGATATGATCCATTAATCATTGGAGGGACAATGGAAGAGAGGGTTACAGCAATATGTGAAGGTCTTGAATTAGAAATCTCTCCAACAGCTAATGGACCTAAGGAAAAAGATGGAGGTTTATGGTATGCACAAGTTGAAGATTTGTTAGGTCCAAGATCAGATAGATACTTTGCAAGCAGATTTAGAAATAGCGATGCATTTTTAACAGACGTGTTAGTTAGAGAAGATGGAAAAATTGCTACAGCAACTGCAGAAGTAGATTATTTAGGGGGATGGTCAAAGAAATGTGGTACTGAATGTAGCAGACATTTGAGTTCTAATGATGCATTAATGTTACTTGGTCAAATGGGACAAATATTAATGTATACAATGGATGGTATAACTCGAGAAGAAAGTAATAATATGTGGTTAGGAAAAGAAACAATTGCAACTAGAAAACCTATTTGTGCAAGTGAGGGATTTACAGTTAGAGCAGAGGTAACAAGAGATTTCTATATGGATAAAGAGGAAGAAGGTGTATGGCACTATGCTTTTATGAAGGCAAATTTTGAAAATGGATCTTTTCTTGTTCCAGAATATCAAGTTGGTTATAAACTTCCAGATAGAGTAGCTCCAATACAAAGACAAAAGCTACAATCAAGTTAATTATTTTAATTAATGTATATAGTAGTTCTTAGACAACTGTGGTATATATTGCTAAGTCCATTATGATTAAAGTCAAAAACCAATTAGATGAATTATGTTAAGTTAACTTATTCTACAGAAATAAAAGATTTCTAAAGTTCGAAAATGTCTCTTTTCCGAAACCTTACGATAGCAAAAGCTTTCTGAGGTTCAGAAAGCTTTGCTTTCCGAAACCTTTTTAAACTGATTTAGAGTTTCTAATTACTAAAATGTTCTATAAGATAGAATTACAGGATCATATCAGGGTACCTCCTGATTTATTTGACTTGAAAGTAGAAGATGCTGTATTAAAAAGGATTAAAAGAAAGTATGATGGTTTAATATCTAAAGATTTAGGTGTAGTTATTGATGTAAGTGAAGTTAAAAGAGTTGGGGAAGGCGTTATAATCCCAGGCGATGGTGCATCTTATTATGATATTGATTTTGACGTATTAACTTTTAGACCAGAACTTCAAGAAGTTGTTGTAGGTAAGATAAAAGATATTGCTGATTTTGGTGCTTTTATCAACTTAGGTCCAATAGAAGGAATGATACACATATCACAAACAATGGATGATTTTGTTAGTTTTAGTAAAGATAAAGTTTTAGCAGGTAAAGAATCTAAAAAAACCCTAAGAGTTAATGATACATGTAGGGCAAGATTAATTGCTGTTTCATATAAAGATATTACAAATCCAAAACTTGGGTTAACAATGAGACAACCAGGACTAGGAAGATTAGATTGGGTTAAAGACGAAGAAGCTCCTAAAGAAGTTAAAGAAGAAAAGAAAAGTAAAGGGGATAAGAAAAAGTGAAGAAGAAAGTATGTAAACAATGCAAGTATTTCTATGAAGGAGATAATTGTCCAGCTTGTAAAAGCAATAAAACTGCTTCAACATGGCAAGGTAGAATTAACTTTCTAGATACTCAAAAATCAAGTATAGCAAAAAAGATGGAAGTTACTGTTCCTGGTGAATATGCTATTAAGATTAGGTGATTTAAAATGGCTTTAAAGATAATTAAACAAGTAGAGGTGCCTTTATTGTCTCGAAAAGAGATTGAGGCTGAATTAAGTTTTAATGGACCAGTTCCTTCTGGTAACGAAGTTAAGAAAGCTGTTGCTAAAGGATTAGGTTGCGATGAGAGTATTGTTGTTATTAAACAAATAATGAATAAATTTTCTGATAATTCTGCAAAAGTTTTTGCTTATCAATATATGAGTGAAGATGATATGAAGAAGATTGAACCTTCTTCAAAGAAAGAAGCAGATAAAAGTGCAAAAGCTCCTAAAGAAGAAGCAAAAGCAGCTGCTCCTACTGAAGCTCCTAAAGAAGAAGTAAAAGCAGCTGCTCCTACTGAAGCTCCTAAAGAAGAAAAGAAAGCTGAAGAGAAACCTAAGGAAGAAGTAAAAAAAGAAGTTCCAAAGGAAGAAAAGAAGGTTGAAGCTAAGGAAGAAGCTCCTAAAGGTGAATAATCATGGCAGATGATAAGAAAAAAGAAGTAAAATTAAAAACAACAAGCCAGAAATGGAAAATGTATGATTCTTCAGGTAAACGTAAAAATCAATTTTGTCCCAAATGTGGTCCAGGAGTATTTTTGGCGCAACATAAAGATCGATTAGTTTGTGGAACTTGTCATTATATGGAAAAGATTTCTAGTGATGATAAAAAAGAAGATTCTGAAAAGCCTAAGGAAGAATCTAAAAAAGAAGTCTCAGAAATAAAAAGTGTTTCTGATGATGCTCAGAAATCTTCGATTTCTGACAAACCTAAGAAATAATTCTATTTTTTATTGTTTAATTGAAATACTAATAAATCTTCAGTTGTTAATTTTTGACGTTTTTTGATTTTTTCTTGAACACTAGTTTCTTTTGTTTTAAGAATTTGATTATTTTTCTTCTTTTTTTCGTTTTGTTTCTCGGTTTTTAAGTCTGATAATTGATCACTTATTTTTGTTAGTTCTGTAAGTTTTTCTTTTAATTTTTTATTTATATCAGCGAATTTAGCTTTAGATTCAATGAATTTATGGAAAGCTTCTTCTTCTTTTTGTTTGATATTATCAATTCCTTTTGAGGAAGATACTAAAGATTCATGTTTTTCTTGGCTTTCTTTAGCCCTATTTTGGATCCTTTTGTGTGTATCTTCAGCTTCTTTTTTTAATTGTTCAATGTTTTTTGAAGATTTGTTAATTTTTTCCCATACTGAACTTACTTTTTTAGCTTCCCCATATTTTTTTCTTAGATCTTTAATAGTTTTTGTAAGTTTTTTTTCTTTGTCAAAAGACATAGCGTTTGTTTCAAGTGTATATTCAAGTTCATCTATCTCTTTTTTTAGCATAGATGGATCTTCTTTTATGTTTAATTTAGTGATAGCTTCTTGTTTTTCTTTATTTAATTGTTTAATGTTAGAAATCTTTCCACGAATATCTTTATTTAATTGGTTTCTTTTTGTTTTATCTTCTTGAATTTTCTTGTTTAAAGAATCTCTCTTACCCTTTTTATCTTTGATATTAGAAATATTTTCTTTTATTGAATTAGAATATTCTTCTTTTTTCTTAAAGTGTGTATCTTTTTCTTTAGAAATAATGTTAAGATCCTTTCTTATATTATTTATATCTTCTTTTAATTCAGAAAGTTTCCTAAATAACTCTTTTTTCTCTTGTTCTTGCATTGTTGTTCACTTGTTGCATTTGAAAAATAATAAAAAAAAATTATCCGAAGAGTGCTCCTAATCCAGCTGCTGCTTGTGCTGCATCTTTCTTTTCTTCTTCAGGTTTCTTTTCTTCTTTTTTAGCTTCTCCGCCTTTAGCTGGTGCTTCAGCTTGTGCAGGTGCAGCGGCAACTGGTGCTACTGCTGCTTTTTCGATTGCTTCGTCAATATTAACTCCTTCTAATGAAGCAACTAAAGCTTTAACTCTAGCATCATCTACTTGAACGCCTGCAGCTTCTAAAACCTTTTTTACTGTGGCTTCTTCAACTTTGCCTCCGGCTTTGTGGATAAGCATTGCTGTGTATATGTATTCCATTTTTTGATACCTCCAAATATTATTATGATTCGTTGATTAGATCTTGTGCAGAGGGTTCACTACCTTCAGCATTCTTTTTGGTTTTATTAACCATTTCAGCTACTTTATCGTCAGTTGTTTTAGTTTCTTTTTTAGGAGCTTCAGCTGGTTTTTCTTCAACCTTAGGTTCTTCTTTAGGAGTTTCAGCTGGTTTCTCTTCTGCTTTAGGTTCTACTTTTACTTCTTCTTTAGCAGGTTCTTCAACTTTTTTTTCTTTCTTGGGAGTTTCAGCTGGCTTTTTTTCTACTTTTGGTTCTTCCTTAGCAGGTTCTTCTTTTTTTTCTTCAGCTTTTTTAGGAACTTCAATATTTGCAGTACCTTTTAAACTTAACATTGATCTTTCAGCTTTTCCTAGTAATTCATCAACAATACCTTCATCAATAATGTTAGCTTCTATACCAATTGCTTTTGATTCTATGAAAGCTTTTCCAAGTAATATGTTAATTGTATCTTTTGTTGGATATGCTATATCAATTGCAAGGTTATTTCCCCATGCGATTGCTGTGTTAAGGTCTGACATGAACTTATCTTCATCAATGTCTAATACACTTCTAGTATATATTGTTCCATCTTCGTAAATAGCAGTTACATTTAAACCAATTTCCATTGGCTCAATTCCTAATCTTGTTAAAAGGCCAGCTTGATCAGCTGTTATTGTTTCACCTTCTTTAACAACAATTTTATCTTCTTTGATTGCAACTTTTCCGTCTTCGACACCTGATTTAATTCCTAAAGCGCCTAGTTCTCCAATAACTGGACCCGGTGCAAATGGTGTTGGGCCAGCTTTAATTTCAATATCTTTTGGAGCTATTTGGCCTGCTTTTGCAGGTGCAGCTGATTTTGATTTTTTTAAAGTTTTAAATAATGAGAATGGATTTTCTTTAGTGAAAAGTAAAGCAGGCATACCTTCAAGTTTGGGTATTAGTTCTTCAATTCCTTTTTTTGTTTCTTTTGCTTGTTCAAAAGCAATTTTCATTAATCTTCTTTTTGTCATTAAAATCTCTACTTTTCCTCTTAATTGAGATTTCATTGCTTGTAGTTGAGGTGCTGGAAGACTTTCCATATCTATAGCACCAATAATAGGATATTGATTAATAAGATCAACAACTTGTTTTACAACTTTCTTTTTTTCTTCTGATACGTGAGCCATTTTTATTCTTTTTTAGGATTGTCAGAAACACTTTTTGTTTCTGAGACTTCTTCAGTTTTTTCAATTTCTTTTGTTTCTTCAGTAGCTTCTTCTTTAACAGGTTCTTCAGCTTTCTTCTCTTCTTTAGGAGCTTTTTTATCTTTCTTAGCACCTACTATAACAGAAGGTCCCATTGTAAGTTTAATCATAATATCTCTTATATTATGTTCACCATTTGGTAATGTATGAGTTAATGAGTTGTATATTGTTAATACATTATCAATTAGTTCTTCTTCTTTAGAATCTTCTTTACCAATAGCGCATTGGATAACTGGTTGATTTAGTGTTCTTAGTCTAATTGTTTTTTGAAGTCTTTCGTAAAGAGGTTTTAAGCTTGCATTTGGTGGAACAACACAACCTGCTTTTGGATTTGGCATTTTTCCTTTTGGACCGAAAACTCTACCAAAAGTAGTTGCTATCTTTGGCATGATTGTAGCCTGAGCAATGAAAAAGTCGTGTTTTGTAGATAATTGTTTAATTAGTTTTTTATCAGAATATTTGCCAAAATCATCAACTAAAACTGCTTCGTCACAGACTTCTTTTGCTTGTTCGTAAAGTTCTGGACCAACTAATGCACCAATTGATACTTTTTTACTATTTGAGAAGTGTAATGGTAAGAATGTGTTTACTTGATGTTCTGTCTTTTTAAGATCAAGACCTTGTAGAGATACAATTAAGTCAAAAGTTTGCTTAAATTTTCTCTTAGGAGAATTCTTTTTTGCTAGTTCTAATGCTTTTTTTATATCGGCTTTGTTCATTTTTGCCTCCTACATTAAGTAGTCGTAAGTAATAGGAAAATACAGGTATTTAAAAAGGTTATGTTTTAGTAACGATAACTATCTTATTGTTTGGTGGATTTTTAAGGTTTTTTAAAGTGTAATCTTTTACTTTATTTTTATCTGCCCAAGCTTTTGCAAGTTCTTTGGATTTAAATGTTTTTGGACGTGACCTATTACCTCTAGCTTTTTCAGCTTTTTCCATAATATCTTTAATCCGTTTTGAATAATATCTTCCTGACATACTAATATGGATTTTGGAGTGATTTATAAAGTTTACTTAAATATTTCACCAGTTTGCATGCTCCAGAACAATAAATCTAGTTCATCCATTGGGATATTTATTTTATTTGAGAAATTTTTAAATTTGTTTTCAATTTCTAGATATTTGTTTTTTGTTAATGTTTTTGGAAGTTCTTTAATAACTTTATATTTAACTAAATTAGTTAGTATATGTCTGTCAAGTATTGCTAAATTTCTTTTTCCAATATTTCTTAAGAAATGTGAAGATTCTTTGTAACCAAGACCTTTTACATTATTTACTAGAAATTCTCTTGCTTCTATAGGTTCTTTATTAATAATTGGTTTAATATTCTTCCAATTAGTTTTAAGTAATTTAAGATAGTTAGATTTATTATTATAAAATCTTGTTTTTGTCTTTAGAATATTTCTAATCTCAAAGTTCTTGAACTGAAAATCTTTTTTCTTAAGAATCTGAATACATTCATCACACTTTTTTGCATTAGATTGGGGTGTTAACAAACAAAAACAAGCTTCATAAAAATATTCTTGATTTTTAATTGATGAGAAATCTTTAAGTCTAGATTTAATAGCTGTTTTCTCATTATTGTATTGATTTAGAAGTTCTTTCATCTATATTAAGATAAAAATAAAAAATTATTCAGCTTTTTCTTCAGCTGGTTTGTTGTCTTTGTTTTTAAGAGCTTTGTTTAAGTCTGAAACTAATTCATCGGCATCAATACCATGAGCAGTACAGCCTTGTTCAATATTTTCAAAATGAGCAATTGCACAGCCAATACAATGAAGGCCATGTTTTGAAAATACTTCGATTGTTTCTGGATGATCTTCAACAACCTTACCAATACCCATTTCTTTTGTTATTTCTTCAGTCATTTTAAATTAAATTTATTGTAGCTCTTCAATTTTTATGCAATTAACTGGACAGTTATCAGCAGCTTCTTGATTGCATCCTGCTTCAGATACTTCTGATTCTTTAGCAACTGCTTTGCCTTCGTCGTTCATTTCAAAATTGTCGCATGATGTACATGCTCCGCATCCGATACATGCTTCTTTATCAACTTCTATTTTAAAACTCATTTTACCACCTCAAAAGGTTTATTTGTATAAATGGTTATTGTTATGTTTATTAAGTTTTTTGTTTTGTTTTAAAACTATTAAGGTTTAAATAAAACGTTGAATTCTTTTATATTTATGTTAACTGAACAAGTTAGGGATTATCTTGTAGAAAACCCTGTTGCAGTAGAAATTCTTCGTTATTTTGATCCAAACAATTCTAATCATTTAGGTTATTGGCATGGTAAGTATGATAATTCCGAATTTGGTATTGGAAGAAAATTAAAGGTTGCATGTTGTTATGATCCAAAATATGAAGGTGCAAAAGCAGATATGGTAAATGATGTTGCAAGGCGGCTTGTTGAACTTGAGGTTTTGGATATATTTGAAGATCAGACTGGTATTATAAGATATGCTTTACCTGGTGAATTTTTAGAAGCGCATAAGGAACTTAACTTATGTACTGTTGAGCAAAATACTGAACATAGAAGACAATTACTTGAAGATATTGCTGGTATGTAAGAAACATATAAATATTAGTTATTCTAACTTTAATTTATGATAATAACAATCTCAGGAAAGGCTGGTTCTGGTAAGAGTACAGTTGCCAAATTAGTTGCTAAGAAACTTAAGATGAAACATTTTTCTACTGGTGATTTTATGAGAGAGATTGCTAAGGAAAAAGGTATTACTTTGTTGAAACTTAGTAAATTTGCTGAGAAGGATGAAGAAGTTGACAAACTTTTGGATAAAAGGCAAACAGAATTTGGTAAAAAAGAAGATAATTTTGTAATTGATTCAAGGCTTGGTTTTCATTTTATTCCTAAATCAATAAAGATTTTTCTTAAAGCTTCTTTAGATGTACGTGCACAAAGAATATTAAAAGATAAACGTGGTTATAATGATGTTGAGAAGCTTAAACAAGAGATTATAGAGAGAGAGAATTCTGAAAATAAAAGATATAGTGATTATTATCAAATCCTTGATTATTCAGATAGTATCTATTATCATTTAGTTGTTGATACTGATAATCTAGATATTAATGATGTTGTTGATGAAATTCTTAATTTTGTTGAATCTGGACGAAAACTTTATAAATAATCAATTGTTTCTGAGTGATATATTTCTACCAGAGTTTATACGAGGTAGAGGGGAATAGAATGGCAATTAAGAAAAAAGATTTTGTTGAAGTTGAATATACTGGGAAATTAAAAGAAGATAATCTAATTTTTGATACTACTGATGAAAAATTAGCTAGAGAAAACGGAATGTATGATCAAAATGCAAGTTATGGGTCAATTGTTATTTGTATTGGTGAAGGTCAGCTTTTAGCTGGACTTGATAAGCAGATAGAAGGAAAAGAAATTGGTGAGTATGATTTTGATTTAACTCCTGAAGAAGGGTTTGGTAAAAAGGATGCGAAGCTAATACAATTAATTCCTACTTCGAAATTTAAAAAAGATAAAGTTCAACCAGTGCCTGGTATGCAAGTTAATATTGATGGTGTGGTTGCAACAATCAAATCTGTTTCTGGTGGGAGAACATTAGTTGATTTTAATCATCCTTTATCTGGAAGAGATTTAAATTATAAGATTAAGCTTAATAGGTTAGTTGAGGATAAAAAGGAAAAAATAGAATCTTATTTGAAATTACAGATTGGTTTGAAAGAAGTTAAAGTTGAGATTAAAGATGATAAAGCTGAGATTGAGTTACCTATTCCTGAAGAAGCGCAAAAAGAACTTTCAAAAAAAATTAAAGAATTGGTTGGTGTGGAATCTAAATTTGTTACGCCTCCGAAAGAAGAAAAAAAATAGGCAAATTTATATATTAGTAATACTGTCAAAACCCATATATTAAGTGGGGTGGAAAAATTGGAAAACTATAATCAACAAACAAACAATGAACAAAATAATGCTAGTTCTGAGACTAATTCGGCAGTAAATAATGAGCCAATAAGAGAACCAGCAAATGAACCTGTAATACAAACACAGTCTAATAATCAATCAACTGAAGCTGGAAATTCAGAAATTCAAATAAGTAATGCACAAGAAAGTCCTCAAATAGATAAGCCATATGAACCAAGTGGTTCAGTTGATGAAGAGCTTGAGCACCTTTTGACTAAACATAAAGCAACTATTCGTGTTGTTGGTTGTGGCGGCGGTGGAAATAATACAATTAATAGAATAACTGAAGTTGGTATTGTTGGTGCTGAATCTTTAGGTATTAATACCGATGCTCAAGATTTATTATATACAAGGGCAGACAAGAAAATCTTAGTTGGTAAGGATGTTACTAAAGGTCTTGGAGCAGGATCAAATCCAAAAATTGGTGAAGAATCTGCTAGAGAAAATGAAGGCGAGATTAAGAAAGCACTTGACGGTGCTGATATGGTCTTTATCACATGTGGTTTAGGTGGGGGTACAGGTACTGGTACAGCCCCTGTAGTTGCAGAGATTTCTAAGAAACTTGGTGCTTTAACAGTTGCTATTGTTACTTTACCGTTTGCAATGGAAGGTCAAAGAAGATATGAAAATGCTGTAAGTGGTTTAGAAAAGCTTGAACAGATTGTTGATACTTTGATAGTTATTCCAAATGATAAATTGTTAGAACTTGCACCAGATTTACCTTTACATACTGCTTTTAAAGTTGCGGATGAAATCTTAACAAATGCTGTTAAGGGAATTGCTGAGCTTGTAACAAAAGCTGGTTTAGTAAATCTAGATTTTGCTGATATTAGAGCAGTTATGAGTAATGGTGGTGTTTCACTTATTGGTGTTGGTGAAAGTGATTCAGAAAATCGTGCTGTTGAAGCTGTTGAAAAGGCAATTTCAAATCCTTTGCTTGATGTTGATATATCAGGAGCTAATGGTGCTTTAATTAATGTTGCTGGTGGACCAGATATGACTTTAGATGAAGCAAGAAAAGTTGTTGAAACAATCTCTGAAAGGCTTTCAGATAGCGCAAGAATTATATGGGGTGCGCAAATATATGAGGATTTAGCAAATACCATAAGAACAATGTTAATAGTTACAGGTGTACAGTCATCTCAAATATTTGGAATGACTAGAAAGACAACAGATAAAAAGAGGAAAGAAATTGAACAAGAGTTAGGGATAGATTTTTTGGATTAATATGAAAGATAAAATCAAACATTTGTGGGTTAAGTTTAAATCGTTTTGCTTAGAATGTAAAAGGGTTTTAACCGTAACAAAAAAACCAGACAAGGAAGAATTTATTACTATTGTAAAAGCAGCAGGTCTTGGTATGATAATCATAGGAATGGTTGGATTTATAGTTCAAATGTTAAGAACTATCTTGTTCCCATGAGGTGAATAGATTGGTAGAAGAAACAAAAGAAGAAGCAAAAATATATGGTTTAAGAGTAACTGCAAACAGAGAAGATCAAGTTATGGATTTTGTTGGATCAAATGCAAAGAGAAAAGGACTTGAAGTTTATTCTGTTATCAGACCACATGGTATGAGAGGATATATATTTATAGAAGCAGGTTCAAAAACAGATGCTGAACAAGCTGCTTTTAATGTTCCGTATGCTAGAGGCATATTGCCTAAAACAATAGATTATAGTGAGATTGAGCATATGCTTGAACAGGTTAAGAAAGAGATGAATATTCAAAAGAGTGATATTGTTGAGATTATCTCTGGACCATTCAAAAGAGAGAATGCTAAAGTTACAAGAATTGATAGACAAAAAGAAGATGTTGTTGTTGAATTATTAGAAGCTGCAGTTCCAATTCCGATTACTGTTAAGATGGATGCTGTAAAGGTAATCAGGAGAGAATCTGATGAACCAGCAGATGAAGATGCGTAAGCTTTATAAATAATCTACAGACTCTTTATAGTTAACTGGTGGCTTGCCCAGTAGATTAGACATGTCAAAAATCGAAGATTTTTGATCATCCTCAGAAATGCTTGCATTTCCGAGATTTCTTCGCGTCTAATGAAGAGCAGGTATCCAACACGTAAAGTGAGAGAAAATGGCAAAAGAAAAAATTGATGTTTTGGTTGAAGGTGGAAAAGCAACAGCTGCACCACCACTAGGCCCGGCTTTAGGTCCTTTAGGAGTTAATATTGGACAAGTAGTTGGTACTATCAATGAAAAAACTAAAGCTTTTGCTGGAATGAAAGTACCTGTTACTGTTGAAGTTGATTCTGATACTAAAGAATTTAGTATTAGTGTAGGAACACCACCTGCATCTCAATTGTTAAAGAAAGAAGCTGGTATTGAAAAAGGATCTGGAAATCCTTTAGAAGATAAAGTTGCTGATGTTTTAATTGAACAGATAATTAAAGTTGCTAAGATGAAAGAAGATAATCTTCTTGGTAAAACACTTAAAGAAAAAGTTAAAGAGATTATTGGAACATGTCAATCAATGGGTGTTTTAGTTGAAGGAAACCCTGCTCATGATACTATAGGAGAAGTTAATGCTGGAAAGTTCGATGAGGAAATTAGAACTGAAAAAACTGAACTTTCTGCTGAAGAAATGGCTAAATTAGAAGTTGAAAAGAAAAAGCTTGCTGCTGAAATAGAAGCAAAACGTGCTGAACTTGATGCTAAAGCTAAAGCAGTTATGGCAGAAATGGCTGGTAAAGAGAAATCTGCTATCAAGGCTAAGTTAAAAGAAGCTGGAATACCAGATGTTATGATTAGAGAATTATTACCTGCTGAAGTAGAAGGTGCTCCTGCTGAAGGTGGTGCACCTGGTGAAGGCGCAGCTCCTGCTGAAGGTACGGCTCCTGCTGAAGGCACAGCTCCTGCAGAAAAGAAATAATTTCTTAATTTTATTTTAATGAATTTTTATGATTTCTTAAGAATAATTTACTTAGTTCCATTACAAAGAATCCAATACTAGATACACCGATTATTTGTAACCAGTGCATTAATGTTAAAGGTACTGTACCAAATACTGGTTGTAAAACTGGCCAATAAATTACTAATCCTTGAATCATTAGTGATGATAATACACCATACATCAACCATTTGTTTGTTAATGGGTTGAGTTTATTAAATGCTTTAAAAGATCTGCTGCCTATTACAGCAAACATTTCAAACATTACTAAAGTAGTAAATGCTATTGTTCTAGCTAGGCTTAAATCTTGCTCATGATAGAGCCAAAAGAGTAATAATGTGCCTAATCCCATTAAAATTCCGAATGTTATAATCAAGTAAAGAGTATGGCTTGATATTGGTTTTTCTTTAGGATTATTTGGTGGGCGATTCATAATATCTTTTTCACTTGGTTCAAATCCAAGTCCAATTGCTGGTAAACCATCTGTAACTAAATTCATTAATAATATTTGGAGGGGTATTAAAGGTAAAGGAAAATTTAGTAAGATAGCAATAAACACAGAGAAAATTTCTCCTGAATTACAAGATAGTAAGTATCTAGTGGATTTGATTATTTTATCATAAATGTTTCTTCCTTCACTTATAGCATTTACAATGGTTGCGAAATTATCATCTACTAATATAGCTCCAGAAACTTCTTTTGCAACGTCTGTTCCTGTAATGCCCATAGCTATACCTATGTCCGCTTTTTTTAGAGCTGGTGCATCGTTTACTCCATCTCCAGTCATAGCTACAACATGACCTTTTTTTTGTAAAGCATCAACAATTCTTAATTTTTGTATTGGTAGGGCTCTTGCAATAATTCTAACATTTTCTATGTTTTTTTCAAGTTCTGAATCTGACATTTTTTCAAGGTCTGTTCCAGTTAAGACTAAGTCTCCTTTTTTTAGTAAACCTATTTGTTTAGCTACTGCTTTAGCAGTAATTGCATAGTCTCCAGTTATAACCATTACTTTTATTCCTGCTTTGTTACATTTAACAATTGATTCTTTAACTTCTGGTCTTGCTGGATCTATCATTCCAACCATACCAACAAAAATTAAATTATTTTCTGTTTTTTCTATAGAATATTTATCTTCTTTTATTTCACGAAATGCAAGAGCTAATACTCTTAATGCTTTATTTGCAAATTCATTGTTTTTGTTGAGGATGTCTTTTTTATCTTGAGCTGTTAGTTTTTTGATTTTACCATTTATAATTATCTTATTACATTTGTTAATTAATAGATCTGGTGCTCCTTTAACGTAAGCTTCTGTTTTTTTGTTTAATTTGTTATTAAAAATGACTGACATACATTTTCTGTCTGAATCAAAAGGTAATTCTTCGACAAATTTAAAATTTGAGTTAGTAAACTTACCTTTTTCAGCTAGAACTACAAGTGAGCCTTCTGTTGGGTCACCTATAATTGAGTATTTTCCTTTATTATTATTTAATTTTGCATTGTTGCAAAGTGCACCTATTCTTATAAGAAGCTCATATTTTTTAGGGTTCTGAATCTTTTTGTTTTCATAGAAATTACCTTTTGGTTCATATCCTGAACCAGAAATGTCTATTGTTTTATTATTAACAAAAATATTTGTTATTGTCATTTGATTTTTAGTAAGCGTGCCTGTTTTATCAGAACAAATAAATGTTGCAGAACCTAAACTTTCAGCTGCTGGAAGTTTTTTGATAATCATATTCTTTTTTGCTAAGGTTTTTGTTCCTAACGAGAGACCTATAGTTACTATTGCAGGAAGGGAGCTAGGTACAGCTGCAACAGCTAAACTTAATCCAAATACAATAAGTTCTCCTACTTGATTTCCTCCTCTAAAAAGTCCAGTTATAAACACAATAAAAACAAGAAATATTACTGCAAAACCAATTTGTTTTGCCATTTTCCCAAACTTTTTTTGTAAAGGTGTCCTTGTTTTTTTAGTAGTTTGTAATGATTGTGCAATTTTTCCTAGTTCACTTTTCATTCCTGTTTGTGTTACTATTGCAGTTGCTTTTCCATAAGTTACAATTGTACTCATGAATGCCATATTTTCTTGATCAGATACACCCATACTTGGTTTTAGAATATTAGTATGTTTTTTTGAAGGTACTGATTCTCCTGTAAGGGACGCTTCGTCTATTTGAAGTGAAGATGCTTCAACTATTCTTGAATCTGCTGGTACAATATCTCCGGCTTCCAATAACATAATATCTCCTGGTACAATATCTTTAGCAGGGATATTCTCTACTTTTCCTTTTCTTAATATCTTGGCAGTTGGTGCGGATATTTTCTTTAATGCTTCAATTGCTTTTTCTGCATTGTATTCTTGATAAAAACCTAAAATTGTTGATAATATTACTATAGAAAACATGGCTATTGCATCAAGATATTCTTTTAGTGATAAGCTTATTACAGTTGCTATTAATAATAATATGATTAGAAAGTCTGTGAATTGTCTAAAGAATATTTTAAACCCTGTAGCTTTCTTTTTTGTTTTTAATTCATTATTGCCATAATTAACTAAACGTTCTTCTACTTCTTTTTTAGTTAGGCCTTTTTTTGAAGTTTTAAGTTCTTTAAATACATCTTCTTTGTTTAAAGCATAATATTCAACCATTTAATGACTTTAATAATGTTAGTTAATAAATTTTTTGAAAAGATTATTATAAATGTCGTTATTATGGTTTGTTATGGATGTTAATAAAGTAAATTCTGAAGTTGTGAAGGTTAAATCGTACTTTAATAAAGAATGGAAGTACCATGTTGATGAATCTTTTGATAAAACTTTTAGTTTAAGGAATTGGACAGTAATATTAGCTTTGTTAAAGTTGAATAATAAAAAGAAAGTTTTGCATATTGGTTCAGGTCCAGGTTATTTCTTGCAGGTATTGAAGGATCAAGGTATAAATGCAGTTGGTGTGGAGCCTTTTTGTGTTCCTGTTGATGGTAAAATTGAAGTTTATAAGAATCAAATTCAAGATATATTGGATAAAGATTCAGAACTTTCAAAAAAGCTTAAATGTAAGAAGTTTGATGCTATTGTTGCTCATGATGTCTTTACTGAATCTGTTATGTTTGATAAAACTGTTGTAAACCAAGTAATAAATAAACTTAAAGAGTTAAATGCTATGTTGATATTGGGTTTTACTAATGAAGCACCTTTATTTTGGGAAGAAAATCTTATTGCTTTAAATAATGGCTTTGATAAAATACAGGGAATTCTAATTTTGTAATTATCAATTTTTTAATGATTATAGCTATTTTTCCATAATCTTTAAATATAAGTATATAAATTAATATTAAAAGAAGTAAATAAATAAGTATATTTAAGATGGCTATAGAATTTCGTAGAAAGTTATACAAAAGAGGTTCTAGTTTTGAGACCACTATTCCTAAGCCCATGTTGTTTGCATTAAAACAGAGTAAAAAGTATAATGTTGTTTTTGTGTATGATGATATTGCAAATAAGTGGTTTGTAAAGTTTGAGGAGTTGAATAAACCGTCTGTAGAGGATAAGGTTAAGTGATGTCAGCGTAGCTGAATTTATGTTTTTTTGGCGAAAAATAGTGGGCGAACCAGCCTGGCAGCTGGTTCTCCCCACTTTTTATAAAATATGATAGAAATAATTAATTGGATTCAAGGATTAAATCCTTTATTTTTTTTAGGCGTTGTAATACTTCTTAGTTTGATTATTGTGATAAAATCTTCAGGCCTTCTTGTTTATGGAATAAGCGATTATGCAAAAAAGCTAGGTATTAGTGATTATATTACTGGTTTTATTGTGGTTTCGATTGGTACTGCTTTACCTGAATTGATTGCAGCTGTAACAGGAGCAGCTCTTGGTCAGGGAAAGCTTGTTTTTGGTACAATTTTTGGATCAAATATTTTTAAAATTCCGTTACTTGGTGGATTATTATTAATTGTTAAGAAAATTAAAACTAGAAATGATGTTGGTGGGGCTGCTCCGATAACTACTTTGTTTATTGCTTTGTTACCTTTTTTATTAGTTATTGATCGAAGATTAGGGAGAATAGATGGTGTTATACTTCTTTTAGCATTTCTTTTTTATATTTTTAAGTTATGGAAAGGCGAAGGTGAGATGGGGAAATTAAAGAAAAATGTTAAGTTAGCAAGTATTTGGAAAGATGGTTTAATTTTTATTGGAAGTTTAGTGGCTCTATTATTAAGTGCTAGATGGTTAGTTTTTTCTTCAATATCTATTTCATCTCAATTAAGGATTTCACCTTATCTTATAGGTTTGTTAATAATTGGTGTAGGTGCATCTTTGCCAGAATTAATGGTACAATATAGATCTATTAGAAAACATCATCAGAATATGGCAACAGGAAATGTGCTAGGTAGTATAGTAACAAATAGTACTTTTGTATTAGGTGTTGCAGCTTTAATTGCCCCGTTTAATATTTCAATAGAGACTTTGATTTTAACTTTTATATTTATGATGGTTGGTTTACTTTATACTTTAATTGTAATGCTTAAAGATAAAGTTACATGGAAACATGGTTTGGTTATGGTAAGCATATATGTTTTATTTTTGATATTTGAGGTTGTGTTATGATAGTTGAGATTAACAATAGCTTTTTAAAATAAATTCAAACTTAATGTAATATGGAATTTTATTCAGAGATTGAGGCAGAAATTAAGAAAAAGAAGCCAGATAAGGCTCAGCTTAATAGGATTAAGAATAGGCTTTGTAGTAAACATAAGCTTAAGCATATACCTACTGATATCCAAATATTGTTGCATGCTAAGGATGCAAATAAAGTTAGAAAATATCTTTTGGCAAAACCCACACGTACAATTTCTGGAGTTGCAGTTGTTGCAATTATGACTAAACCTACTAAATGTCCACATGGTAAATGTATAACTTGTCCTGGTGGCATAGATAGCCCTTTTGGTAGTGTTCCTCAGTCTTATACAGGTAAAGAACCTGCAACTAGGCGAGCTATTAGAAATAATTATGACCCTTATTTTCAAGTTATGAATAGATTAGAACAGTATGTTGTTGCTGGTCATTCTCCTGATAAAGTTGAATTAATTATTATGGGTGGAACTTTTCCTTCATTAACTAAAAAGTATAAAGAAGATTTTGTTAAATATTCAATAAAAGCAATGAATGATTTTTCTAGAAAGTTTTTTGTTAAAGGTAAATTTGATTTGGTTGCGTTTAAGAAGTTTTTTGAACTCCCTGGAGATATTAATAGTAAAGAACGAGAAAAGAATATTTTTTCTAAGTTACTTAAATTAAAACAAACAAAATTGTCTTTGGAAACAATTCAGAAACAAAATGAAAAGTCTAACATAAAATGTGTTGGTTTAACAATTGAGACTCGGCCAGATTATGGGAAGTTAAAACATGGACAAGAAATGTTAGAGTTAGGGTGTACAAGGGTTGAACTTGGCATACAAACTATTTTTGATGATGCGTTAAAGAAAATTGAGCGAGGACATACTGTTAAAGATTCAATAGAAAGTATTAGAATATTAAAGAATCTTGGTTTTAAATTAAATTTTCATATGATGCTTGGTCTGCCTGGTGTTACTAAACAAATGGATTTAGAAAGTTTAGCATCTTTGTTTATGTTTGAAGAATTTCAACCAGACATGTTAAAGTTGTATCCTTGTATGGTCTTGAAAGGGACCAAATTATATAATCAATGGAAAAATAAAAAGTTTAAGCCGATAAATACAAAACAAGCAGCAAAAATCATTGCTGAGTTTAAAGAGTATGTTCCGCCTTATTGTAGAATAATGAGAGTTCAGCGTGATATTCCAACTTTTATGACTGAAGCTGGTGTTGATAAAACTAATCTTCGACAGTATGTTGATAAGGTTTGTAAAGAAAAAGAAATTGAATGTCAATGTATTAGATGTAGAGAAGTTGGTAGTTTAATTAAGAAAGGAAAAAAAATTAATTTAAGTAAAATTACAATTCAAGCTATAAATTATAATGCTTCTGAAGGTAATGAATTCTTTATACAAGCTGTTGCTGGAGAAGCTTTGTTAGGTTTTTGTAGATTAAGAATTCCTTATGAATTTTTGCGTAAGGAGATTACTGAAGATTCTGCTCTGATAAGGGAATTACATGTTTATGGGCCTGCAATTGGAATTGGAAAAAAAGGTGACATTCAACATAAAGGGCTTGGTAAAAAACTTTTGGAAAAAGCAGAAGAAATTGCTGAAACATATTATAAGAAAAAGTTAGTTGTTATATCTGGCATTGGGGCTAGGGAATATTATCGAAAGCTTGGTTATAAAAAAGAAGGACCTTACATGGTTAAGCAAGTATAGCTTTTTAAATCAATCCTCTATCTTCTATAATTATGATGTTTAATGAAGTTGCACCAAGGGTATGGGTACCTACAGAAGAGCCAGTAATGGGTTTTCATTTAGCTGAAAGTGTAGATGATTTGAGAACTATTATAGTAACTCAGGCTTTGTATGATAGTTTTCCAGCTTATAGGGAAGCGTTTGATCTTTACAATACTTTTAATCTTGAATTGGATGATCCAACAATACCTGATTTTTTCTCAAGATTTCAATTTAATCTTATGACTGCAGTACAAGCGTGTGATGACTCAAGTGCATTAACTGATTTGCCTAATGAGAAATTTTTTAAAGGTCTTACAGCTGTAAAAATGGTTGATTTAGATCTTTTAGTTAAGAATGCTAGTGGAAGATTAGATTTTGATCAAAATATTACTACATTTCTAACAAATGTAGTTCAGGGTTTAACAGAAGTGGATAGAACCACGTGTTTAGGGCAGGTAAGCGGAAGTTCAAGGTATTCTAGAAAAGGTGATTTTTATTCTGGCCTTTCTGGCCTTGATCAGTATTTGGATGATCCTTTTTTTGCGGTAGTTGCTGCAGATCCTAAACATACAACTTTACAACAATATAATGCTGCTCTTTTTAAGAGATTGAAAGGAAGGGCTAGTGGGTTGCAAAGAAGGGGTAATCCTTTAAAGACAACAAGTACTGCGTTTACATTAGAAGAGCGTGCAAGAATAGAAAAACTTGCAGTTGAATTAAGTGAGAAGTTTCCAGATATATGTGTTTCTAGTTCAAGAACTGGTGGTGGGTCTCGAAGTAGTGGTGTTAGTTTAAGTGAGCCTAGTGGTGAAATAAGATTACCTTATTTAGGCCAGAAGTCTAATTTGCTTGATGATTATTCAATTATGAACTTTTTATTTTATTCAATAACAGGAGAATATCTTGCTCATAAAGGTATAAGGGCTTCCAGTGAATTAGATGAGAATTTGTTGGATGCTTTTGTATTAGGAAGAGAACGTTCTCAACCAGATTTAGTTTCTGCTTTTCAAAGCGGAGATATTGATAGGGAGGTTGGGCTTGAACCAGGAACTTTGGGTAAAATATCATCAACTTTAGATAGGTTGTATAAATATTTGCCAAAAGAGGCAAGAGATTATTTGTCATTAAGGGCAGAATATGAATTAGATTGGTTAAAAAAGAAAACAGGATGTTTTCGTGATAGTAGTGCAAAGCGTAGAGGAAGGAATGTTGAGCTTAAACGGTTAAAAACAGCTTTGAATGGTTATGATTGTGAACCATCACATAATCAATTAGTAGAAAGGGCTTACTCTGTGGGAAGTTTAATCTCTGGGCCTGAAAACGCAAAAAGGAGGGTGTTGAGTATGGCTTTGAGGGATTTTGGAAATATTGGTAATCTTTTTACTAGTGCAACTGTTCAAAGTTGTCTTGCTCAATATAATGTTGGTATTTCAGATGCTAAATATACCCAATATTTCTTTGCTACAGTTAATATTCACAAAGCTTAATAAAGTAATTCTTGATTAAAACGTCAAACATAATTAGAAAGTTTTTGAATTTGATTATTATTAAGCAGCTTTGATTTCTAAGAAATATGTATCTTGTTCTGGATAATCTGAGAATCTTGTTTTGATAGCCGCTGTTTTGAATTCTATCTCTACTACAGGTTTTCTTCTAACCCATGTTTTATGGCTTTCAGATTTTACTTCTCCTGTTAAAACGTTTTTTGGTATTTTTTGTGCTAGTAGTGTCGGTAAGTTTTTACCTTCAACATCACCTGCAAATACAGCTATTCTTCCGAAATTATGGCCTTTTTCTTCTTTTGTGTTTGTTCCTGCGTCATGTATGTCAAATGATGCTGTTCTTTCAGAACTAATAACAACTTTTACTTTTGGCCATTGTGTTACTGGAGGTATTTTCTTACCTGGAGAATCTAATACTTGTTTAATTTTAGTCATATATCTTATTTTATTCTTTGAATATTTAAATTTTACTAAGTAATCTTTTTAAATGGCTGAATAATCATGTATTAAATGGAACAATTTAATAACGCGGATGAAATTGAGTTTAAAGATAAATGGGTAGAACGTTATAGTTCATTGACTGATTGGGAAGTGTTTAAGAAAATCTCTTTATCTTATTTAAGAAGATCTCTTAGAGTTAATACTTTGAAGAAATCTATTGAAGATGTTAAAGCCAGTTTAAAGAAAAAAGGGTGGCTATTAAAACAAGTGCCTTGGTGTAAAGAAGGTTTTTGGTTAGACCATGTTGAAGGTAGAAGAGATATTGGGAATACAGAAGAACATTCTTTAGGTTATATTTATATTCAGGAAGCTGCTTCAATGATACCTCCTGTTGTTTTAGATCCACAACCCGGTGAATTAATTTTAGATATGTGTGCTGCTCCGGGTTCTAAGTCTTCTCAAATTGCTCAGTATATGAATAATGAGGGGATATTAGTTAGTAATGATTTTCAAGGTATACGGTTGGCACCTTTAGGTATTAACATGCAACGGTGTGGAATTAGAAATGTAGTTGTTAGTTTGATGCAAGGACAATGGTTTAAAGGTTTAAAATTTGATAGGATTTTAGTTGATGCACCTTGTTCTGGTACTGGAACTGTTAGAAAAAGTTTGAAAACATTAAGAATATGGAATCCAGTAATGGTTAAAAGGTTGTGTGGAACACAAAAGTCGCTTATCGCAACTGCTTTTAATAATTTAAAAGTTGGAGGAACAATGGTTTATAGTACTTGTAGTTTAGAACCTGAAGAAGATGAAGGTGTTGTTGATTTCTTACTTAATAAATATGATAATGCTAAAATTGAAGAGATTGAATTAGATATTAAGAGATCTTCATGTGTTACTTCTTTTGAAGGTAAGGAATATTCTCCTGAAGTTAAGAAGTGTTTAAGGCTATGGCCACAGGATAATGATACAGAAGGTTTTTTCGTTGCTAAAATAAAAAAAATATAAATTACAATGAAAAAACTCAAGGAACGAAATGACCGAGTGTTTTGTTTGTAAAATAAAAAATTATTTCTTGCTTATTTTATTATATACAAAAGCAATAATTATTCCAGCAATTGCTCCATCAACAAATGCATATAGTGCCCCTATTATGCTACCTAATAAAGTTGGTGCGTACCCTATGTATAAATTACCTATAAATTCTACAATTGCTGTTCCCCATCCAAACATTGCAAATATACCTAATAAGAAAACATAGGTTGCTAAGAGTGCACCAATTGCTATTGCCAAACCTTTCATTTCTATTTTTGTCATTTTATCACCTTATTTATTTCTTTTAAACTTAATGTGTTAACAATATCTTTTTTTGTTGCCCACCCTCTACGAGCTGTATACACACCATATTTCATATAATCTAATTCATCTATTATATGTGCATCTGTGTTAATTATTATTTTTACACCTTTTGATATGGCTTCGCGAACATGAGTATCTTTTAAATCTAGTCTTACTGGATGAGCATTAACTTCCATGAAAGTGTTTGTGTCAGCTGCTGCTTTGAAAATTTTGCTTGTATCAATTTCATAAGGTGCTCTTTTGTTAATTAATCTACCAGTTAAGTGTCCAATACAATTTACATGTTCATTTTCAATAGCACTTAATATTCTAGAAGTTATCTTTTCTTTTGATTGTTTAAATCCTGTATGTATGGATGCTGTTACAAAATCAAACTTTTTAAGAATAGAATCATTGTAATCTAAATTATTAGATAAAATATCAACTTCAGATCCTTTTAATATCTTAAAATTCTTATAATTTAATTTATCAATTTCTTTCCATTGTTTTTTTAAATCAGAGATCGTTAAACCATGAGCAATTTTTAGACTTTGAGAATGGTCTGATAAGCAAATATATTGATACCCTTTTTTAATTGCTGCTTTTGCTATATCTTTAATTGTATTATTTCCGTCTGAATAATTAGAATGGATGTGCATGTCTCCTTTAATGTCTGATAATTCTATTAATTTTGGTAGTTTGTTTTTTAGTGCTGCTTCAATCTCACCTTGATTCTCTCTTAACTCTGGTTCTGGATATTGTAAGCCTATTTTGTTGTAGATTTCTTTTTCTGTTTTTGAAACTAGTAATTTGTTTGTATTTCTGTCAAATAAACCATACTCAGAAAGTTTCATGCATTTTTTAATTGCAATTTGTCTTAATTTAACACCATGTTCTTTTGAGCCAGAAAAATATTGTAAAGCAGAACCAAATTGTGATTCAGAAATTACTCTTAAATCAACTTGCATGTTATTGTCTAGTAAAACTGATGATTTTGTATCGCCTTTTGCTATTATCCTTTTTACTGAATTTATTGACGTAAAGAAATTCATAACTTTCTTTGGTTTTGAAGAAATAACTAGAATATCTATATCTTTTATTGTTTCTTTCCTTCTCCTTAAAGATCCGGCTATTACAACTTTCTTGATTTCTTTTAAATTTTCTAATTTTTCTTTAATTTCTTTTGCAATAGGTAATGCAAATCCTAGTAAACGTCTTTCTTGACCTTTTTTGTATAACTCTATTCCTTGAGCAATGTTTTTTTCTGTTTTTTCTCCTAAATTTTTTAGATTTGCTAATTTATGTTGTTTAATTGCTTTTTCTAAATCTTTAACTGTTTTTATTCCTAATTTTTCTCTTAATAATAAAGCTTTTTTTGGTCCCATGCCTTGTATTTGAATTAATTCGTTAAAATGTTCAGGAAATGATTTTTTGAGATCTTCATATTTTTGAATTTTGCCTGTTTTGATATAGCTTTCAATTTTCTTTGCTAATGCATCACCTATACTTTGGATTTTTTTTAATTCTTTAATTCCACCTTTTTCATAGACTTCTTCAATATCTTTACTTAGATTTTCTAAAGTTTGTGCACCTTTACGATATGCTCGGGGTTCCCATTGAACTCCTTTAATATCTAGCATGTCAGCTATTTCATAGAATATTTTTGCTATATCAAAGTTTTTCATAAGTAAACTATAGAAAGTATGTTATTAAATTTTTCTACTTTTTGGTAATATTTAAATAAATCATACGAATTGTACCTTGTATGGTAAAAATTGGAATTATTGGTGGTTCAGGATTAGATGATCCAGATATTTTAGAAAATGCACAAGATATGCAAGCAGAAACAATCTTTGGTAAGCCTAGTTCTCCTTTGAAAATGGGTAAGATTAAAGGTGTTGACGTTGTATTAATTGCTAGGCATGGACGTGAACATACTATTCCTCCAACTAATGTTAATAATAGAGCTAATATTTATGCTTTAAAAGAAGCAGGTTGTACACATATTCTTGCTACGACTGCTGTTGGTTCTTTAAGAGAAGAAATTGGTAGAGGAGATTTGGTTATTCTTGATCAGTTTATTGATTTTACTCGTTTAAGAAAAGTTAGTTTTTATGATGAGTTTGAACCTGGCAATGCTATACATACACCAATGGCTGAACCTTTTTCTAAAGATCTTAGGAAGATTTTGATTAATAAATGTGAAGAACTAAAGTTAAAACATCATAAAAAGGGTACAGTTGTTACAATTGAAGGCCCTAGGTTTTCAACAATAGCTGAATCACATATGTTTAGGGCATGGGGTGCTGATGTTATTAATATGTCAATTGCACCTGAAGCAATATTAGCAAATGAATCAAAGATTCCTTATGCCGCAGTTGCAATGTCAACTGATTATGATTGTTGGAAAACTGATGAAGAGCCAGTAACTTGGGAAGCTATACTTAAAATTTTTAAAGAGAATGTTACAAAAGTTACTGATTTATTGGTTAATTCTATTCCTGAGGTAAAATAAATGGACCACATAAAAAATAAAATTCGTACTATACGGCAAAGAGCATTTTCCAAATCCTCGGCAAAGGGCACAAAGAGGGCATAAAGCCCACTAAGGCAAGGTAAAATAAGATGGACCACATAAAAAATAAAATTCGTACTATACCAGATTTTCCTAAACAAGGTATAATGTTTAGAGATATAACAACTTTATTGCAAGATGGTCAGGGTTTGAAAGATGTTGTTGCAGAGTTTTCTAAACGTTATAAAGACGCTAAAGTTGATGTTGTTGCTGGTATTGAAGCAAGAGGATTTATTTTAGGTGGTGTTATTGCTCATGAACTTGGTGTTGGTTTTGTTCCTTTAAGAAAAAAAGGTAAGCTTCCTGGAAAATGTGAATCAGAAACTTATGATTTAGAATATGGTACAGACACAATTGAAGTTCATTGTGATTCTATTAGTAAAGATCAGAATGTTTTATTAGTTGATGATTTGCTTGCTACTGGTGGAACATCACTTGCAGCTGCAAAATTGATTGAGAAACTTGGTGGGAATATTTTGGAAATTGCTTTTATTGTTGACTTGCCAGAAGTTGGTGGTAGAAAAAAGCTAATTGATGCTGGTTATAAATTGTTTTCATTGGTTGAATTTGAAGGTGATTAAATCTTTAATAATCTATTTCTCATTATAAAACTTTGCTGCATCTTCTGGATACACAGAATTAATAATCTCACCAGATCCAAGTTCAAACCCTGCCCAGTTTGCTATTCTTGGACAGATACACATTTGTAAATGTAAATCTGACTTATTTGGAGAGTAATGGATATAATAATTAAATGAAGCATCTAATTCTTTTAGCTTAACAAGAATTTTCTTTAAGATTGAAGCCCAATCAGAATACTCTTCATTACTAAGGTCTTCAATTTTTTTAACATGCCTTTTTGGGAATATCCAAATCTCATAATTAAATCTTGGTGCATAAGGTGCAAAAGCAACAAATGTTTTATTTTCAAAACATTTTCTTTTACTTTTCTTTTCATTATCAATAATTTTACAATAAGCACAACTCTTATACTTCTTAATAGATTCAACTTTTTCAACAACTTCTGTAGGAATCTTGCTTAATGCAGTTACTTGTGAATGTGAATGAACCAAAGAAGTACCGCCTTGTCTGCCGTGGTTTTTGAAGATTAAAACATATTTGATGTTTTTCAACTTGCTTAAAGAAGTAATCCTATTTTTATACACATACAATAACTGTTCAACATGTTTTTCACTTAAATCCCATATTTGATGTTTATGATTAGATGTTTCAGCGATAATTTCATGCTTGCCATAAGCATTTGCATGCTTATAAAATGTTTTTGATTTAAATTCTGGTTGGCCTTTTAATTCAACAGCTGCAAATTTGTTTGGGAACCATCTAATACTCCATTTATCTTTTGTTCCTATTCTACCAATTTCAGGAGGTGTTAATCTTTCATTTCCAGGACAGAAATAACATATTCCTTCCTCAACATTCTCTTTTTTCTTAAACTGTTTAGGTCTTATTTTTCTATCTCCAGCTAAATACACATACCTTTCTAAGAAATAGTCTTTCCTGATTTCCATTCTTGTAATAATGAACGCTTTCATATTTAAATTAATCGATACTTATTTATATTAAAACTTTCAATAATTAAAAGTATGAAGCTTGATATTGCTTTTGTGCATTATATCTTTGGTACAAAGGGAGGAGTTAATTCTGTAGTATTCGCTAACGCAAAAGCTTTGCTTGATATTCATAAGGATGCAACTATTTTTTTTGTTGGATCAATAAAGAGCCCTCTTATAGAAAGAAACAGCAGAGTTCATCATATAGATGTTCCTGAGCTTGATATCTCAAAGGAGATTGAAGTAGGTTTTGTTGAGAAGAATGTGTTTGATTACATGCGTGAAGGTCTAAAAATCTATAGGAAACTTAAAAAGATTTTAAAAGATAAGGACGTAATAATTTTTGAGAATCCTAATCTTGCTGCTAATCCACCAGCAACATATGCTTTCTACCTTTTAGCAAAAAAACTTTCTGCACAAGATAGTAAAACTAAAGTTGTGTTTAGAACTCATGATTTTGTAGAAGACAGGGATGTTAATTTTAATAATATCCTTAAATTTACAGGTGTTGAAGAAGGTCCTTACTGGCATAAGATTTTATTTCCTAAATTAAGAAATATAAGGTATGTAATCATCAATTCAACAGACAGAAAAAGATTATGGGGGCACGGAATTGTTGAGGAGGGATTAGTTCATTATATTCCTAACCCAATTAATGAAGTTTTGATGCATAAAGATAATGGTTTTCCTAAGAAACTTAGAGGAAAGTTAGTTAAGAAATACAATTTGAAAAAGAATACTAAGTTTATTTTTTATCCAGTTAGGATTGTTAGTAGAAAAAATATTGAGGAGGCAATATTTTTAACTATGTTGCTTCGTCATCTTTTAGGGGAAAATTATTGGTTAGTAATCAGCTTAAGAACTGGTAAGAAAATTGACGATGATTATGCTAGTACCCTTGATAATTATGTTAAGAAGCATAAACTCCCAGTCATATTAGGAATTAATGAATATGTTGGATTGATGAGGAAAATTACACCTTCGGGAGAGCTCAAGCATTTTGGTATTAGCGATGCTTATAGTATGTCTGATTTTGTTATTTCAACTAGCATACTAGAAGGATTTGGACTATTTTTTATTGAAAGTTGGTTTTTTCACAAACTGATTATTGGAAGGGATTTGCCTTATGTTACTGAAGATTTTAAGAAAGCTGGTATAAACCTTCAACACCTTTATACCAATCTTATTGTAAATGGAAAAGATTTCAAAGATTATACAATTGCACAGAAGTTTTCATTTATTTCAAGATTATCCAGTCCAAAGTTTTTAAATCAAGTTATTGAAGAAAATAAACATAGTCTTATAGCAATACAAACTATCCTTAATGAAGTTAATAGAAAACAGATAATTAGAAAAAACAGAAAAGTTGTGCTTAAGACTTATGGTCAAAGAAAGATTGCTAGAAAGATTATAGATATTGCAAAGATAAAACTCAATTAAATTCTATATCCTATTACAGCATTTGATACTTTTCTTTCTTCTGGAGGGGCAGTGTGTGGTTTATCTTCAAATTGACTATTATAAGGGGAAATGTTTATTTGTTTGCCATTAATAACTAAAGTTGCTGAACCACCAGGATCAAATCCCATTGCATATTGTACATCATTTTTCAACAAAATTCTTGCAATATCATAATAATTTGCACCAGTACTTTCCCTAATTCTACCATTTATTACTATTGCTAATAGTTTTCCTTTCTTTGTAATACCTATAGCAATTTTAGGGCCTCTTAAATTTGTATAATCTAATCTGTTTGCTTGTGTTCGAATGGAATTAATAGTTTTCCATCCACCTTTTTTCATATCAATAGCTATCTTGCCTTTATTAATCAACATAGGCCCTGCTTCAATAGCTGTCTTAATTTCATTATATCCATAAATTTTAAATTCAACAACAGAGTTTTCTTTATAGTATTTTTTATACTTTTTATTAAAAATACTTTTTTTTACTGAGATAATTAATCCTACTGGTAATACATGATATGGTCTTTCATTTGTGTGAACTTTAGCAATTTTATCTCCAGCAAATTGTAATATAACTCTATTATTAGCTTTGATAATCTGTTTGTCAGATAATAAGTCATATATTATTATATCTTTATCACTACTGTTTATTGCATCCTTATTCCATTCGATTGCAGGTGCGTTTTTAATTATTATTTTACCACCAAAATCAAGCCTAGCTCTTTTAATTATTAAATGTCCGCCATTATCTATAGCAAATACTGGTTTATTATAAAGCGGTAAACTTTTGACCTTACCTTTTTTAATTACTAGACCTAAATGAGTACCAATATACTTTTCAGGCAAACCTAATTTACCAATAAGTTCTGGATTAAGTATATAGCCACCATTCCACGCAATGTCAACTTTTTTTTCTGTTCTTCTTTCAACTTTTTTTGCAAGGTAAGTTACTTTCTCAGTTTTATTCTCTTTTCCCATAAGTTCAAATGTAAATCCTGTAATATCAACAATTGCCATCACACCATTGTAAGGATATCCATCTTTGTATACCCCATTAATATTAGTATAATCTACTTTACTCTTTGAGTTTCTAAGCAACTTTTCTATTGATTCTTTTAAAGGAATACCATATTTATCCATATCTTCTTTTAATAATTTTAATGCTTTTTCCTCACTAACAATTTTAATTAAAGATTGATAATTATCAGATTTTAAGATAGATGCAACTTCTTTTGACCTGTAAAAAGGAACAGGATATGCATAACTTGTCCTAAACCCAGCTGGCACAAATTCAAAATACGCTTTTTTCCTAGCAAATCTATTTAATCTAGAAGAGATATGGTCTTCTGTTAAACCAAAACGGTAGCTGTGAATATCAATACAATCTAGTGTAAAAAAGTTATGAGAACCTTTAGCTGTTACAACTCCGCTATGTTTCTTGGATTCATTAATAGCATGGATTAACTCTTTACTAGCTTGTTCTAGGTTAACACCTAAGGATAATGATCCTGTTGAGATTATTTTAAAGATGCCTTGTTTATAATATTTTAACAATGTTGGAAATTTTGACAATAGTCTTTTTATGTCTGATACAGTAGTTTCATTACCACACCTTTCTTTTTTTGCTGCAAAAGTAACTGAGAATTTTTTGTTAGTTTTGCTCCAGGATTTTAGTAATTTTTCTCCCAAGACTTTCATTTCTATTACAAGTTCACCTAAACCACCTGTAAAATGAATCAGATGTGTGGGTCTTTCAACAACTTCTTGTATGAATTTGTTCCTATCATCAACAGAATAATTAACCAACTTATCAAGAGAATGTTTCCTTAATCTTCTACATCTTAGTTTTCTATCAATAACAAATTGAGTTGACATGGTATTTAATGCCCAGTTCCATCCCCCTTTTCTTGATATTAAATTTAATGCGGTTTCTTCTACTATTGTTCTATATTTATTATATGCGTCAAATTTGTTTCCAAAAACATCTCTCATAATAATACATATTACACCAATGAGCTCTTGTTCTGTAAGTTTTCTATATGGGTAGCTTCTATTATTTCTGTGCCTAAACGCAAATGAATGATCAAATATGATATCATCTTTTTCGTTATAATACTTGAATATCTGTTTTACACATTCATAAAAGAACTTTTTATCTTTAACATTCTCCATACATTTAAAACAAAAATGGTATACTCTTCCTCGAAGTTCTGCTTCTTCTACTCTAAAATAACTTGGATCTATTAATGACTTAAGATAATGCATGAACTCAAGGTTCCAATAGCCAGGGATATATTTTCTGTTTTTTGTGTAGACTATCTTATTATTTACTGTCTTTTTTGATTTAAAATATTTTGTTAATGCTTTTTTTACCACAGAAATACATTTTTGATTTTTTGATGTTGATGTCCATAAATTATCATATGCATTTTCAAAATCTGTAATAAGATTATTATAATGAAATCGTTTTTCTATTACTTTTCTATTATGTTTTGCTACATCTATAAGTAATTCTCTATCAAGTAAATATTGAACAATTTGTTCACTAAATTCTTTTGTACAAGGACCGCTAGGGTATTCAATTATATTAATACGATGACTTTCTGGCAAATGTTCTCCTATTACACGTTTAAAGACAGTTACAGGATAATATCTTGAAGCTATTATTCCAGTATAAGCTGCAGATGCCTCTAATAATGGTAATCCTCTTCCTTCAGTCTCGCTTGGTAACATAGCAAAATTAGCAATTTCATAAGTTTCAGAAATTGTAAGTTCATGATGTTTTAATCCAACATCAAATTCTTTGTTCTTAATTTTACCAAAAGCAAACGCAAAAAATAATCTTTTTATAATCCACTTTGGTTTTTGTTTACAAACTTTCTTAATCTCTTTGATTAATTTCTTATAATAATTAAGGTTCCCAGCTGAAATAGGGCCGCTTACTAATAAAACAATATTAATTTTTTTATTTGTTTTAAGAAAAATATTAAATTTATCTGAATTAATGATCTCTTTAATAAGATAGATATCTTTCTCAATATTCTTTCTTTTTATTATTCTAGTTGGTTGCAGAAATAATATTGTTTCTTGGTTAAATATATGGTTACTGTGCACTTTGTCAACACCAAGAACTATTGGAGTCGCATTCTCAATTTTGGTTAATTTATCCTCATTGTAAGAATTAATGTTTGAGTATGATTTAGTATTAAACATTTGATTAAGTTTTTTAATAATGCTATTTTTTTCTTGACTTGTAATATTTCGATAGATTTCAGTTTTTATTGATGTTGTTAATTCATCAATATTATTTGGATTAATCCCCTTTTTTTTAATAAGTTTCTTTGTTTGTAATATATTAATATTCAAATGCATCCATTTATCAGAATTCCATGGATAAATTTGTTCTTGTAAAGAAAATACTTCACCAACATCATAATTTCTAAAAAAATGGTCTCTAGGCCTAGGGTTTTTTCTTTTATTTTTTGGACTTCCTCCTTCCCAATAAAAATCATGGTTAGAATTTAATACTGGCATTCCAAGTTTCTCACTTATTATTATAATTGCCAAAGTTAAAGCAAAATTTCCTGGATTAGACCCAACATTAGTAATAAACATATTAGTAATATCATTATTATTAAAATAACATAGAAGATTTTCAATTATTTCTAAAGTTTCTTCCCATATGTCCAGGATTAATTGGTTATAATCTTTAGAACCTCGTTTAAGTTTAGTATGAAACAGTTTCATATAAGGTGGCCATTGTTCAAATCCGTCCAAGCCTTTAATATTCTGTTTAATTATGTCTGGTCCGTTAAAATGTGTTTGTTTTGGATTAATATGGTCTTGAATCCAATGAATTTTTATTCCAGGAAATATACTTTTTAAAGTAATGGAATATTTTATGTTTTCTATGGTTACACCATCAATTGATAAATAATAATTGATAAATGCAGTTCCTCTCGCGATATATCCTTTAAAATCCTCATAACTTTCAAATTGTTTAGTTTTTGTGTTCTTATCCTTTAATCTATCAAGAAAAAGGCCAATATCAAACCATGTTTTAATATTCTCCTTTCTAAGATCATCTATAAAATGATCTATATCAATTTTCATCTTCTTTAGAATTGTATTAAACTATACCTTATATAAAGCTTTTTGGAATTCATAATCTTTTTTTACTATCAACTTATATTAAAGGATTCTTAAGTATTATTCTTTGGATGAATAGTAAAATATTTATACTCTTATTATTAGAATTCTTATAGAGGTGCTTTTATGGTAAATATCGCAATCAATGGTTTTGGAAGAATTGGAAGATTAGTTCTTAGAGCTGGTATTAAAGACAAAAATATTAAGTTTGTTGGAATAAATGATTTAACTGATTCTGTAACTCTAGCTCATTTGTTAAGATGGGATAGTGTTCATGGTAAGTTTGATGGAACAATTAAAGCTGAGAAAGATGCAATTGTTGTTAATGGCAACACAATCAAAGTTACTGCACAAAAAGATCCTAGTAAATTGCCTTGGAAAAAATTAAAAGTTGATGTTGCACTTGAATGTACTGGAAGGTTTAGACATTATGATGAAGCAGCTTTACATTTGAAAGCTGGTGCTAAGAAAGTTGTATTATCTGCCCCACCAAAAGGGGATAAATCTATGCCTCAGCTTGTTATGGGTGTAAATCATAAAATTTATGCTGGAGAAAAAATCGTATCAAATGCTTCTTGTACAACTAACTGTTTTGCTCCAATGGCAAAAATAATTAATGATAAGTATGGGATTATTGACGGTGTTATGACTACTATCCATTCTTATACTGGTGATCAAAAATTACTAGATGGTCCTCATAAGGATTTAAGAAGAGCAAGGTCTGCTGCACTTAATATTGTGCCAACTTCAACTGGAGCTGCGATTGCTATTGGGCACGTAATACCTGAATTACAGGGAAAGTTGATTGGATCTTCAATTAGGGTTCCAACACCAGATGCTTCAATGGTACATTTTGTTGCTGAGCTTAAGAAGGAATTTGATAAAACCTGTATAACTGAAGAAGTTAATGCTTTGTTTAAGAAAATGTCAGAAACAAAATTTAAAGGTATATTAGAATATTCTGATGAAGCTCTTGTATCTACAGATGTTATAGGAAATCCTGCATCTTGTTTGTTTGATAGTCAATTAACAACTTGCGTTGGAAATAACTTAATTGTTACTGGATGGTATGACAATGAATGGGGTTATAGTAATAGAATGATTGATTTGATAAAGTATGTATCAAAAAAGTAAATACTCTATGAGATATATATATTCTGTAACATGATAACTTTTATAAATCATATTTAGTTAGTTTGAATAATACTTGGGAGGTGTTTTTGATGATTGTTGTTTTAATTGTTGCTGGATTGGCTATATTATATGCCATTATATTAGCTACATATGTTTCTAAACAAGATAAAGGGAGCGAGGTTATGCAGAAGATTTCTAATGCTATTAAAAAAGGTGCTAATGCTTATCTTCGAAGACAATATCTTGTTATTATCATTTATTTTGCAATTGTTTTTGGACTTTTGTTATATTTAGCAAATCTTGGTTTTCTAAATGAATTAGTTGCATATACATTCTTAATAGGTGGATTTTTCTCATCTTTGGCGGGAATTATTGGAATGAAAATTGCAACAGCTGCTAATGCAAGGACAACTGCTGGTGCAAAGAAATCATTGAATACAGGATTAAAGATTGCTTTTTCAAGTGGTACTGTTATGGGTATGTGTGTTGTTGGACTTGGTTTACTTGGAGTAACTGGTTTATATATGATATTTAAAGATCTTAATGTAATTTTTGGTTTTGGACTTGGTGCTTCTAATATTGCTTTATTTGCAAGAGTTGGTGGTGGAATATTTACAAAAGCTGCTGATGTTGGTGCAGATTTGGTAGGAAAAGTTGAAAAAGGTTTACCAGAAGATGATCCTAGGAATCCTGCTGTTATTGCTGATAATGTTGGTGATAATGTTGGAGATGTTGCTGGTATGGGTGCTGATTTATATGAAAGTTATGTTGGTTCAATTATTGCTAGTATGGTCTTGGCAGTTGCTGCTGGTTTAGGTTCTAATGGTGTAATTCTTCCATTAATTTTGGCTTCGGCAGGAGTTATTGCTTCAATTATTGGATCATTCTTTGTTAAAAGTTCTGGTAAGGCTAATCAGACTGCTTTGTTAAGAGCTTTAAGAAAAGGAGTTTTTGGAGCATCAATAATAATTGCGATTACTGCTTATTTTATTGTATGGTTAGTACTTGGACCTAGTCAGATTGGTGTATTTTATTCAATACTTTCAGGTATTGTTGCTGGGCTTGTTATTGGTTTAGCAACTGAGTATTTTACATCAACTAAATATAAGCCTGCAAGAAAAATTGCTGAAAGTTCAAAAACAGGAAGTGCGACTGTAATTATTAAAGGGATGGCTATTGGAATGTATAGTACTGCAATCCCTATTTTGACTATATGTGCTGCAATATTTTTAAGTTTCTTTTTTTCAGGTGGCTTTCAAGATGCTAGCTTAGGATTGTATGGGATTGGTATTGCTGCTGTTGGTATGTTAAGTACGTTAGGTATAACTTTAGCGACTGATGCTTATGGTCCTGTTGCTGACAATGCAGGTGGAATAGCTGAAATGTCTCATCAACCAAAGATAGTTAGAAAAAGAACTGATGCTTTGGATAGTTTAGGCAATACAACTGCTGCAACTGGCAAGGGTTTTGCAATTGGTTCTGCAGCTTTAACTGCTTTAGCTTTGATTGCTGCGTATAAGCAACAAGTTGTTGATTTAGGTCAAGAAATGACATTAAGTTTAATGGATCCTAAGATAATTATTGGATTATTTATCGGAGGTATGTTGCCTTTTTTCTTTAGTGCATTAACAATGGATGCTGTTGGGAAAGCTGCTCAGAAAATTGTTGAAGAAGTTAGGAGACAATTTAAAAATATTAAAGGTTTAATGGAAGGGAAAGCTGAAGCTGATTATGCTAAAGTTGTCTTGATAAGTACAAAATCAGCTCAAGTTCATATGATCCTCCCAGCTTTATTAGCAATTGTTGCTCCAATTGGTACTGGTTTGTTATTAGGAGCAGGGGCTGTTGTTGGCTTGCTAGTTGGAGCTTTAGTTTCTGGTTTTGTTTTGGCTGTTTTTATGGCTAATGCAGGTGGAGCTTGGGATAATGCTAAGAAATATATTGAAGATGGTCATTTTGGGGGTAAAGGGTCTGATCAACACAAAGCAGGCGTTGTTGGAGATACTGTAGGGGATCCGTTTAAAGATACTGCAGGACCATCATTAAATATATTGATTAAATTAATGAGTATGGTAAGTTTAGTATTTGCTGGGTTTATTGTAGCAAATGCTTTGATTTAATTTTTTCTTTTTTTTAAATCACAACAAAATTTATAAATACTTAATATCTGCTTATTCTTATTAACAATTTGGGTGTTATTATGAGAACTTTAAAAGATATTGATGTTTCTGGGAAAAAGGTTATTGTTAGGGCTGGGTTAGATGTTCCTTTAGATGTGAATAAGGACCTATTAGACCCAGACAGAGTAATAGATGACACAAGAATAAATGATGTAATGCCTACCTTAAAGTATTTGGTTGAAAATAATGCCAAAATTATTTTAGCTGCTGGATGGTGTGGTCGTCCAAAAGGAGAAGATCCTGATTATAGCATGGCTCCAGTGGCAAAAAAAATAGAATTAATCTTAGAGGATACTTTAAAGCATGATGTTTTGATTGCTCCGAATTGTTTTAGGGATAAAAAACCAAAAAGCGTTTACAAAAATCAAGATGAAGTGAAAGATATTGTTGAAAGTTTACAGGAAGGTCAAATTGTTGTTTTGGAAAATGTTAGATATGATCCTGAGGCAAACGCTAATGATAAAGATTTCTCTGAATTCGTAGCTTCATTAGCTGGAAAAAAAGCAGTGTATGTAAATGATGCTGAAACACAAAATCATAGACCAGAAGCAACGGTAGTTACTGTTCCTTTAATTATTGCTGAAAATGGTGGTGAAGTAGTATTTGGTTTTAAGTATGCAGATGTCCTTGAAAATATTGGTGGGCTAAAACAAAAACTTGAAGATCCTAAACGTGGGTCATTTGTATTTGGGCTTTGCGGAAAGAAAATAGAATCAGATCCAGGTATTACTTCTAAAATAACTGTTGCGAAAGATTTAATAGATATAATGAAGCAAGGTGATAGTATAATTACAGGGGGAGCAGTTATATACACATTCCTATTGGCTCAAAATTACAGTTCTAAAATTGAAGAAAATATTGCAAAAGTAAACAAAATTGTAAAAGAATATAATACAAAAATCTTAACTCAAACTAAAAACGTTAAAGATAAGAAACAGACAAAAAAAATCACTGAAGAAATACAAAAGCAAAAAAGTGATGAATTAAAGAGTTTATTAGGCATTAAGGATACAGAAATAAAAGAATTAATCGGCGATTCTTATATTAGATGGGGTCAAGAGGGCGAGCAAATTGTATTTGCAAATAGTGTTTTAGATAAGGCTAACTCTAAAGGGGTTGAGATTATTACTGCATTTGACCATACAATAACAAATGAGGTTCCTGATAAAAGTGGTAATTTGCCTGAGGGATCTGAAGTAAAGATTTTTGAGAATTCAACAGGAATACCTTCTGGATTCTTGGGTGTAGGTGAAGGTACAAAAACATTAGAGAAAATTTCTAACATTATTGAGAACGCTAAGATCTATCTTCAATCAGGACCTTATTCAATTGAAGATCAAAGAGTAGAGGATGTATCCAAAACAGATGCTGTTACTTTTGCAGCTATTATCAAGTGTAAAGATAATGGTGGAATAACTATAGCAGCAGGTGGCGATACAGTTGCTAGGGTACATACGCGCAATGCAACAGGTGCTTTTTCAACAATAACTTCTGCGGGTGGAGCAACCTTAGAATTAATTAATGGGGAATCTAAAGGAAGAGATGCAGTTCTAGAAGCAAATAAATTAAAGAACAATTCTTAATTCTGTTCCACTGAAATTCTTTATATTTTCTTCAAGATTTTGTTTTAATTCTTCAATTTTTGTTTTTTCAAGTTCAGAACTAATGTCTTGAATTTCATTATTAAATGTTTCAACATCAAGTTGAACTTTATCAACTTTGATTTGTAAATCGTTTAATTTATCTTCTACATTTGATTTTGATAACTTTTCATGAATTTCTTTTTGTCTTGACAATAATTCTTGATGTGTTGAAATAAATTCACTAAAGTAATTTTTATCTAGGTTTTCTATTTCTTCTAATGTTTTTTCTTTTTTCTTATCTTTTAATTCAACAGTGCCCTTTAGAACAGCGATTCTTAATTTATCAAGTACTTGTAATATTATTAATTCTTTATCATCTAATAATGCTTTTGTTGCGTCTTCTTGATAAGATGCTACAATATCTTCATGTTCGTAAATTTGTCTAGCAAATTTCTTCATAGAACGTTCAAGTGTTGAAAAAGAGTTTGTAAGTTTGCTAGAATGTTCTGATATTTGTTTTTTGATTTTTTCAGCAAATGCTTTTAATCCTTTGAATTCGTCAAATTCTTCAGATGTTTTAAATTCATTACGTATTGTTTCAAGTTTATTTTTTTTGTAGATTAATTCTTCTTTATTATTCTTTTTCTCAATTAAAGAGTTTGAAGTATTCTTATCAAAATCAATTCTCTTTTTTAATGAAGAAATCATTTCTTTTATTAGTTTGATTTTAAGAATTTTACTTTCTTCTAGAACTTTTTTCATCTCTTTTGTGATAGAATCCATATTTTTAATGTTAATTGCAATATTTCTTGATTCATTAGCAAAAAATTCTTGAAGTATGCCATAAGCTCTATTAGTTGTTTTGTTGAGAATTTCTAGATCTTTATCAAATGTTTTAGAGAATTCAAGCATAGACTCATGATCATTGCCAATGTTAATTTGGCTTAAGAAATTTCGCATTGCTTTTATGTAAGTAAGTCTATTACCATGCATAAAATGCTTTGCTCGCATTTGTATGTTTTTGTTTCTTAATTCAGCATATTCAAGGACATTTATGTTTTGGTTTGCTTTTTCTATTTGTTCATATAGTTTAAGCTTTAGATCCTTTGTATCTTGAATTAGTTTATCTTTAATTGGAGAAGATTCTTGATCAAACCATTCGTCAATATTATCTAAACTTATTTCTAGTATAGGCTCTTCTTTTTTGAACATATCCTTGATAAATTTAAACATAGCAATAAGTATTATGATTGAGTTTAAATATATTTATGTAGCTAATTGTATAATGTCCTTTTTATGATTCTATTGTATCGTATAAGTAATATTTTTATAGTTTAGACTAAGAATAGGTAATATGCCAAAGAAATTTACGCGTAATGCCTCTGAAAACAAGAAAATTGCTAGAGAAAGGGTAAATGAATTGTTTAAACAGGCAGAGAAAGCTAAAGAAAAAGTTTTTGCAAATAGATATGTTGAGTTAGCTAGAAAAATAGCTATGAGATATAAAATTAGGATTCCTACTGAGTTAAAAAGAAGAGTTTGTAAACATTGTTATTCTTATTTAAGGCCTGGAAAAAACGTTAGAATAAGAACAAAGGAAGGCAAGGTTGTTTATTATTGTCTTGAATGTAAGAAGTATATGAGATTTACTACCCTTATTAGGTAAATTTGTTAAGGTTTTTAAATTGGCTTAATTTTTTCTTTGTTTATGATTGAACAAATTACAGATAGTTTATCTAATATACCTTTGAATGAACAACAAGTTAATGAAGTATTTACTGTTGCAAATGACTGTTGTTGGGCTAGAACTTTTGAGTTTGTTATGGATTCACAACCAGATTTTTTTGATGGTTTAGGGGATGGTTCAATTCTTGAATCTTTAGCGCCTTTTACTGTTATTGCAGATTGGGAAGTTAAATATAATGGTGATAGTATTGGTGTTGAAAAAGAAATGCTTATTCTTGATGAAAATGGGGGGGTGCCTAATCGTTTTAGAACTGTTCAAATTGAGGAACATGTTATGGCGAAGATACTCAGGTCTAAATATCGTGGGAGTTTTTGTTATCATGATGGTTTAAAGCATGATGTTACTGAAGTTTGTACTGATGTTGCAAATAATCTTGCAGATCTTTCTAGGAATTTAAAACAGCTTTACAAATGGGTACAAGAAACTCTTAAACCTGGGGAGGATTTACATTCTTGTGGATATGCAGCTGATAGAACAATGGCAACACAGATTAATTTAGGTGCTTCTTCTGCAGATGAAGCTTGTTATTTAATGAATGTTTTTAGGCAACATCTTCCAGAGTTTGTTGCATTATCACTTAATTCAGGGAGAATTTATCAAGAAGGTGTTTGTAGTGAGTTTCCAGAAAAAGTTGATTTGATGTTTATTGCACAGCTTGAGAATTATACTAAAAAAACAAAGTCTGCTATACCTCATCCAATAATACTTTCACCAAGATCTACTGTTGAGATTAGATGTTGTGATTCTCAAGCTAATCCTAATTTAGATGTTGCTTTAGCAGCTTATGCTTTTGCTATTCATCAATATGCCAGAGATAAGTATCCTTATTATCCTGTGGCTAGAGTGGGTCTTGAAGAGATGTATGCTAATACTTCTAAGTTAGGTTTAGAAGCACAAATAGGTGGAGTTTTTGTTAAAGATTGGATCAATCAAACTTTAGATACTGTTCAACCAGATTCTATCTATTTTAAGCCCCTTTTAAGTAAACTTTGACTACTTCTGAGTAACTAAAAGCGAAACATTTATATATTAGTTATTACTCACTATATAGTAATAACTACACCCAAGGATATAATTCTTATCCCCCTAGACAAGAACCTTGGGTATTAGTTTTTTTACAATGAAATTCAAGAAAAATATTCAAAAATCATTTAAAAGAGTAAAGACAGATCACGAAGCTCTTAAACAGAATACATCAGAGTGGATTGCTTATCTTAATACATATTGTCAGGAGCTTGAACAAAAAATTAAGACTTTGGAGAAAAAAAATGGAAGAAAAAGACGAATTCTTGCTTGATGAAATTAATGGTTGTCGTGGTAAGAAAACAAAGATGTCTATTTTGAATAAGAAGAAGTTAGATCCTTATGAAATGGATGACCTTTTCTTATGATAATCTTTTTAAATTGACTTATTTTCTATATATTAATATTTAGACTATGGCAGATAAAAAAGAAGTAGGACCTGTTGAATGTAATTATCTTAAAGATCAGGCTGAAAATGAGGCCAGGGAAAAAAAAAATATTAGGATTGGTGGTGAAGTACTTCTTGCAATGGTTCTTTCTGTTGTTGCTAATTCCCAATATAAAGGTCTTGCTAGAGATTATCTTGAAGGGTGTCCTGAAGAGACTTTTGTTGCTGAAGATGGTGATTCTATAGTTGGTAAATTTAATCAAGAAGATACAAGCAATGTTCCTTTATTATCTAGGATTAAGTTAAAAACTGCTTATAAGGATTGGATGGTGGATAGGCATGGT